>ERZ1034855.241-NODE-241-length-27921-cov-50.226046_pt1 | contig 27921 bp, 38 predicted proteins | sample MGYA00520699_ERZ1034855 | MGnify/ENA primary metagenome ERZ1034855 (study PRJEB33766, sample SAMN09781730) | gut metagenome | biome: gut microbiome | host: Homo sapiens | place: Madagascar | study: EMG produced TPA metagenomics assembly of the PRJNA485056 data...
CATCAAATTACCTATCTTAATCATTCAAATTAAAAACAGGTAAACAAATATAAACAAATTATTTATAAATTAACCCAAATTATTCTTCAGGCATCCTATATACATCATTATCTCCATCAGTAATAATAACAGGACAATTAACCCAATCCATAGTACCATCACCATTATCTCTATAGTATTTAACATTTACATTCTTAGCATCATTATTATTTCCAACATTTTTAGTACTACTAGTACTACTATCAATCTTATCAGCGATATTATTCATACCAAGATTATTCTTTTCTTTTTCGCTCAAAATTCGACTATTCTTGCTCCACTGATTTTTAATCCAATGACCTTCACTAATAACATTCTGAGCAAACTTAAAACTACGAATCATACACAAATGTTCAGTAATTCTTGTAGAAAGACATTTACAATTAAAACGAAAATCATATTCTAAAATTAAATCTTCAACACAATGTAAATTGGCAAAATCATATTCTCTATTTTCAAAAGAAGCGATAATTTTGTTAGCTTTAATCTTATAATCTTCGTAATCTTTCCAGAAAAATTGAAAATTTTCATCAATATCATCCCAAGTTATATAACTATCATTTTCGACACCAAGAATTTTCTTACCGTCAAAAACAACTACATCATTTTCATGGTCTTTTTTATAACAATCCCATCCAATTCGAATTTCACGAACAGCTTCCAGTTTATCACCTGTATATTTTTCATTCAAATAACCAGCATCTTGAATGTGTTTATCATTTTTAAGATAAACTTTTGCCTGATGAATGATACAATCAAAATCAACACAGAGATTATATCCAATTTCCAAAGTTCTACAAATATCTTCCTGAATAGAAATTAATTCATCAAGCTTTTTACATTGCTCAATAGCGTAATGTTTTTTAATAATATTCATTGTTACATACCTTCCTCATCACAGTCACAACTATTATCATCATCGTATTCACTATTTTGATACAACTTAAAACTATCAAAGATATGGTAAATTTTAGCATAATCTCCACCATAGGTATTGTCCAAGTTAAGATTCTCCAGCATTTTTTCAAGCGTATCACAAGTAGCATCAATTAATCTGAGCATGGGTAAAGTACAGTTACCATGAATTTCTTCCACAAAGATGTCAGTATAATAAACCTTCCTACCTACTTCTCTGTCATAGTTTCCCCAAATATTAGCCGAAATAGTTACACTTTTATTACTATTCATAAGATTACTTTTAAAATTAATAACAATTGTTGCTTCACGATTAGTTTCGCTTTTAGAAGTAAATTTGATATCACAGTAATCCAAAATCAAATGTAATTCTTTTACCCAGCAATATTCATATAACATGTTAAGATTAGGATACTGCTTTTTCATTTGTTCACAAGTCATTTCATGAAAAGGAATAAGTTTTTCTTTATTTTCTTCAATCATATTTTCAGTCTCACTTTCGATTTTTTTAGATTTCCAATCAAGCTCCCCACAAGAAACCCAATTTTCATATTGCCAATCAATATCACTTACCCAAATGAATTTATAATATTTTCCATTATCATCATTTTTAACAACAGCAATATCGCCATTCTCTAATTCATTAGTAGGAATATTATCTAATTGTTTTACATCATGCAATCCATAATAATATTTAATTTTCTTGCCAAAGTTGCTTTTTTCAGACATAACTAAATAAGGTTTACCATTAGTTTCGTATTTAGTTTTATTTTCATTTTTCATTGAAATAAATCCTCTTTATAGATAAAATTATTATAGACTTCTTTTGTCAAATCAACTTTTGTTCCATTATTGTCAATAACGTAATCATAAGCAATTCCTGACTTACTTACATCATCATCAGCATGATTACCATATTTACTATTTTCATTTAAAACTTTTCTATTGACTTTAATTGTTTTACAATAAATTCCTTTTTTACAACAATATTCTTTAATCCATGTAATATCTTTATCTTCTCTTGCATGTAAAAATAAAATTTTTCTATCAAAGGTGGTATAATTGTATAATACTCCTTCAATTTTTTCTTTGAGATATTTATAAGTTACATTATCCCAATAATCAAGCATATCTTTTAATTCACAAAGGAATCGTCTATCCATAGGTCGCTTAGTTTCTTCATCCCAACCCATTAAAGAAGCCCACTTTTTAGCAGGAGCAGAAGTATGGTATGTATGGACAAGACAATGGGGGTCAAAATTGTCCATAGCCGTCCAAACCAAATCACAAAAAGTATCTTTACCAGACCCACCGGAACCATTTATAATATAAACTTTAAAATAAGACATAGTTTTTTCTCCTTGTAAAATCAAAGTTTTTCGAACTTTTGAACTACTGTGTCACTGGTGGAACATCCTCATCTGGAACGATGTCTCTTGGATGACTTCTTCTTATTAGAAGTGGACAATGATGAAGATATATTGTTTTCAGAAGATGTAGAAGAAGAATTATTATTATTATCTTTTTTAATAATCTCTCTTTTACCATCAAGTCCAACGATAATAATATCTTCATTCTTAGTATTAAGAATAACAAAAGGTCTTTGGACACCACAACAATTCTTTTCAGCAGCTTCAAGAGCAGTAAGAATATGTTGTTCAGGAGTAAAATCTTGCATATATTTAGTAGTAGCATAAAGACTTCCTTTAGCAGTTACTTCACCACAACCGACAGCAGAATAACCAGCTAAAGGTTCAAGAACAGAATAATCATTCTGAATTTCATAAAGTTTTCCATCAATACCTACTAAGAAATTACCACCTTTATCTCCACTATCTTTAATACCATTTTCAAAAAGAGTGATAATATTAGGAACAAAAGTAGTAACCATATATTCATGATTTACTTTAGTTTCTCCAGAAGGAATTTTATATTTATCAATTTCAGGGAATAAAGTTTTACTATATTTAAGCAAATCAATATGTCTAAAAGTAGAAGTACTACCCATAACAACATTTTTCAAAGTAGTATTTCTAAATACTTTAGGATTAGATTCGACATCCTGAGTATAGCCATTACTACCAAGACTGTCTGCACCAATCCAAGTGACATTATTTTTCTTATCCGTAAAACCAACGATGCAAGTCATAATTAATTTTTACCTCTATTCAAGTATTTTTTAATTTATACAGAGTTTCTTTTTTTACAGTATTTTTTTCAATCAATCCAAGTTCAATAAGAGCTTCTAAATATTTTCTTAAAGTAGTAGAAGACAAAGATGTTTTCTGTAATAGAAATTTTAAAGTAATAGCTTCTTTATATTTCCAACCATTAGGAAAAGTTTTATTTAATGCTTGTCTTCTATCAATAAGCATTTTAATTAAAAGATAAGTATTAAGTAAACTATCTACTTTAAGTTTAGATTTTGTTGTTTTATCTTTTAAACAATATTTCATAATTATTAAATAATCTTTAATACTCAAAGTAGTAAAATTATTAACAATGATTTCATCATAAAGCTCAATAGATAACATATATTGAGGAAATCTTTGATATTGTGCTAAAAGTCTTTCTTTTTGCAGTTCAATATCTTTTTCACAAGTATTTATATCAAATTCACAACAATTAAAGTAATCTCCATATTTAGGAATATCAATAACTGACTCAGAGATAATTTCTTTTTTTCTATTAACAATGGTATTTGATAGAAGATATAAAGATGATAGAATTTTACTAATTTTAGAAGCTTTAGTTTTTTGATTTTCCATACTATCATCTACATAACATTCTTCTAAAAATAAAATACTACTATTTACTTTTCCAAGCATATTTCTATTAATAGCTAAAAATAGATATGTTAAAGAAGTATATGAATTTACTCTGTTAGAAAGCTCTATTATTCCATTAGGAATCTTTACAAACAAAGAATCATATTTGCTCAAAAATATACTCCTACTTTCTTATTTTATTTCAAAAAAAGAATACCATAATTATTTTTCCTTGTCAAGTCTTTTGATACGCTTTTCTTTAAATTTTTCAAAAATCTTTTAAATATAGAAAAATAAAGAATAAAGTGCATTAAATGCCAAGCCTTGATAAAGGCGCAGGCATATTGTCTTTTTTTGTTATATATAGAGTCTATATTAGAGTATCCCATAAAGGACGGTAATTTTTCCCTTAAATTCTCTATATTCTGGAGCATTTTACAGTCGTCAAGAAATGTATGAGTAGTTTTAACATTTCCGTAAGATGCGTAAAATTTTGTATGAGTAGAATTGACATTTTTAATTTTGAACATCTTTCCTGATGGAAGTATAGCATACAAAACATAGAAAAGTCAAGGGGTTTATGAACATCATTAAAAAATTTTCGGAAATAGTTGACAGAAATAGAAACATGTGTTACAATTCAGACATAAAAGAAAAGCGGATGAATATCAATAATAATTGTGAATTCGTCCAATAAAAAATATAGAAAGAGAGGTACAACAATGTATAATTCTTAAGCAAAAAAGCAATGCAAAAGCATAGATGAATACATTAAAGCAACCGATGGAGATTGTAAAAAATATAGATATAGACCTTAATAAGAGGACAATTTTTTTAGATGTAGATGATGTTTTGTTAGATAGTTCAGTGGCAGTAATAGCTATTTTAAATTAGCGTTATGGGTTAAATAAGACTTTAGATGATTTGGTTGACTGGGGATACAAAAGTATTTATAGAAATTTAACTAAAGAACAAGTTAGTGAAATTTACGAGTCAGAAGAATTTTGGTCATCAGTAAGACCTAATAAAATATTAATGAAAGCTTTAGAAGATTCCGAAGAAGATGAACAAGGAATTTGGCAACAATATAATTGGATATTACTTACCAAAGGCTCAAAAGAATCATTGCAGAAGAAACTTGATTATTTAAATAAAATTCCGTTTTTTAAACGTAATGAATCGAAATGGCGGTATTTTGGATTAGGTCATGGAGAGAAGAAAGAAGATGTTCATATGTTAGGACGGATTCAAATTGATGATAATTATAGTTTTCTTAATAGAACTGATGCAGATTTAAAGATTCTTGTAAGGAATGGTAAAGAGACAAGATTTAATCGACCTAAAGTTGAGACAGAAAATCTTGAAAATTTATATATTGTAGATAATATTTCACAAGTTTTTGAAATTTTAGAATTTATAACAAAATTAGATACTGAAGATATTGACCTTGATGGTTTTGATATTATGGATATGATTACCGAGGTTAGTCAAATTATTTAAAATTCCAGCGAAGGAAGGTAACTAAGTGCGTTTATTTTACACCGTTAAGCTTAACAGTGCATTAATTAAAGAAAACGGCTATAATTTAGACATTAGTTTTCAAGATTGTTTAAAGAGTAATCTAATTGTTTCTTTAGCAGATAGTCAAATGTTAAAGAGTATTCGTGACATAACTGGTTAGAAGATTGATAGAGTACAGCTTGAAGAATGGTACTCTGAAAGAGATAAATTAAAAAAAGGAAAAAACAGCAAGAATAATAGGGATAGAATTAAAGAGTTACAAAGAAAAATCTATAACATGATGTTTATACCACAGTATATTACTGTAAGCATGGAAAATGTCAAATCTTATCGAGACATCTATGAAAATGGTTTTTCTTTTACTATTGATTGTGGAGAGCCTATTATTAAAACTGTTAAAAATAAAAATAGTTTAAATGAAGATATAGTTGTTGGTTATGAGAAAGTAACGTATCATTACAAACGTTTATCTTGTTCAGCATCTCAAGCACGAGTAAGTACAGTAGTTTTTTGTGAAGAAACTATTTTACCAGAATTAAAGAGAAGGCTTGATAATGGACGTAATATGGATGATTACAAAATCGCTCCTAGTAAGTATAATGCATATTTTGGTTTATATTCGAGTGCAACAAAAGAAGTTACCAAGCCAAGATTTTGTATAATTCCAGATTATTCAGAAGTAAGACCTGTTGATGTTGATTTTGTGATTGAACAACCAGAAGACCAAGATGATATTGTCGAAGAAAGAACAGTAGACGTTGAATTTAATATGGTCGATGGTTCTGGTTTAATTAGTCCTCAAATGGCTGAACAATGGGGAAAAGACCTTGGAGAAGATTATACTCCTTGTCAATTTTGTATCCGCTGTGCTTTCACAAAAGGGGCTGTAAATGAATTTGATTTTGTTGACTGGTGTAAAGAACTTAACAACGAGAATTATTTAATTAAAGATGTTTACGGTAACTATGTAGATGTAAGAAATATTGATGTTATTCTTACAGAAGGTATGGCAAAACTTTGGAGCGCTTGGGAGTCTCAAGAAAGTTTTGAAGAAAATTGTCAAAAGAATGGTATCATTTGGGGAGTAACCAAATATGCTCCTAAGCAAGACAAAGAAGTAAATACAGCAAATTATCAATTTTTGCAAACTTTAAATCTTACGCCAGAAATGGTAAAAGATGTTTGTAAACCAACAGTTGATTATATTCAAGGTGTAAGTTATGATAATATTTATTACACTTTATTATTTCTTCTTGGCGAAAATTTGACTCAAGATAATATTGAAAATTATATGAAATCAAGCGACAATTATTGGCTAAAGTCTCTTGTTTTAAATAATTCTTTGTTATACGATAAATATTCTAAAGAAAAAGTAAGAGATTTTATTATTAGAAAAATTGAACTTGCTTGTCTTGGAAAAATTATGGTTCATGGTAATTTTCAATGTATTGTAGTTGATGGGTATGCTTTTATGCAAGCTGCTACTGGTCAAAAAGTATCTGGTTTGTTAAATGCAGGAGAGATGTATTCGCAATTTTGGAATAAGAGAAATGTTACAAAAGTGGATACTATGCGTAGTCCTCTTACTCATTTTAGTGAGCATTATCCTGTTGAGTTAAAGAATACAGAAGAAATGAAAAAGTGGTACAAGTATAGTTATAGTGGAGTAATTGTTAATTGTCACGATGCACATACAATGCATTGGGCAGGAAGTGACTATGACTATGACATTATATTTACTTGTGATAATCCAAATTTTATTAATGGTGTTTACCCTGACCAAAGAGTAGTAACTTACAATGCTAAAAAACCTCATAAAAAACCAGCAAGAGAAATGACTGATTTAGATTTGTATAATACTGATACATTCAGTTTTGGTACAAGAATTGGTCAGATTACTAATATTTGTTCTACTTTTGTTGGTATGTTACCTTTGTTTGAAAAAGGTAGTAAAGAAGAAAAATTGTTGCAAGACAGAGTTAGGTCGTGTTGCGCTGCTCAGTCAAGACAGATTAATTAAATAGTCTGGCTATTTGGTAACAAATAGAAAAATTTACATGGTGAACCTATAAATATAGGGTGTCATTCCCACTTTTGGAATTATAGGAAATGATAATTAAGGGAGTGGCTAACAGGGGAAGCCTAAGTTGTTTAATATGGTAATCCTGTGGTAAGAAGAATTGTTTAACTACGAAAGAAAGGAGGAAACTCAATGGGCGGATGGAATTTTATTGATAGAACTGGAATGACTTTTGGCAAATTAAAAGTGCAAAAGTATTTAGGAAATAAAAAATGGCTGTGCCATTGCGAATGCGGAAATGATTGTATTGTTAATTCAGATAATCTTCCTATTAATAGTAAAAGGAGAATGACAAAATCTTGTGGATGCTTAAAAGAGAGCCGTTTAATAAAGAATTTAGATTTCTTTGACATTATTGATACTGAAGAAAAAGCTTATATTTTAGGATTTTTAGCTTCAGATGGTTGTGTAACTTACGATAAAGAAAAGAAAGCTTATTATATAAAAGTAGTTGTTAATTCGACTGATAAAGAATTATTAGTTCAATTTAAAAATGCTTTTGGAACTGATGCAGAAGTAAAAACTTTCAAAACAGTTACACATTTACCTCAAGGTGGTGAATGTGAATCTGAAATGAGTAGTTTATTGTTATGTAGCAAGCTTTTGACTAAGCAGTTAATAAAATATGGAGTAACCCCAAAGAAAAGCTTAACTCTTGATATTGATTATTCTCTTGTTCCAAATGAATTGAAGAGACATTTTTGGAGAGGTTTATTTGATGGTGATGGTACTTTTGGGCTGTTTGGTAAGAAAAAGATTTTAGAAGTTAGTTTAACTACTTCAAAAGTTATGGCTGAACACACAAAAGAAGAAATTCTTAAGGTATTTCCAGAAAGTAAAATTGGATGTTATTTAAGAAAAGAATGTTCTGGAAGCACTTATAATATGATTTTTACTACTCAGAAAGACGGATTGGATTTCTTATCTTATATGTATGAAGATAGTAATATAAGATTAGAAAGAAAATATCAAAAATATTTAGAAATTAAAAACAATTCTTAAACTCAAACGACTATCCCGTAAGGGAGTACACAACGGTGAAAATCCGTTGCTTGGAAGTGCCATGCTCCTTGTTTACAAGGATGAAGATATAGTCTAGCCCTTTAAGGAAACTAAAGGTAGTAGCGAGATAAAACTAAGATTGGCGAAAATGTTAAAGCAGAAGCAACAATTTGGAAACAATATCAACATATAAATCCAGAAGATTCTCCAGAAGAAATTAAAAGAAAAGAATTTCTTAATTCTCTCTTAGCTGATAAAAAGCCTTATTTTTTCAGATACAAATATAATACTTTAAGTAAAGAATATAATGAATTTGTTAAGAAAAACGACCAAGATTGCCAGCTTAGATTTGCTTGCTCTTTAAAAGAGTTGTTAGCTAAAGATGAGAATTTATTAAATGAAAGTCAAAAAGAATTTATTAGATGTTATAAACATTTTCTTCCCGTGGTTGATTCTGATTGTGTGATGAATCAAATTTGTAAATATATTGAAAATGTTGATTTTCATATTAGAGAAAAAGTCCGTTCTTCTCAAAACTTTGATTATCATATTTTAATGTCTGATGGTTTTGTAATTAACAAAAAGATATATGAACAAATTAACGATTTAGTATCAAGCAGAATTAAGGAATGGGCAGCTAAAAGAACAGAAAAAGCTCTTGACGGAGCATTTGCAAGTAAGACAGTAAATTCAAGCAAGGTTCTTGATAGAGATTTAGAATATAATATTTTAAGGCAAGATTTATTAACTAATATTTGTTCTAATGAAGAACAATTAGCAAACCATTTAATATATTTATTTTATGTAGATAAACAGTCTTATAACAAGAATATTCTTTGGGCTTTAGTTGGAAGACAAATATACGAGAATATAAGAAAAAAGACCTCTGTTTATTATTTTCCTCAAAAGAATCCTAATGGTTCTTTAGAGTTTTTATATGAGAAGTATTCTATTGAAAGAGTGCTTGTAAGTCATGAAGAGGAAATTGAAGAAGAGGAAAAAGGTATAAAGGAGGAATCTTTTTATGATTGACATTTATGATGAAGAGGGTTATATTCAGGAAGTTCTTTAGAATGGTTTTTCTCAAAAATGGTAGAGAGATGCTGCTTTATTGGTAAAGTATTTTAAAACAGAATATGCACTTGGAAATTAGCCTTCTTGGAATAAAGCATGGGTTAAAGAAACGATTAAAGAAAAGTGTAAAAAGTATGTACCAACTTATGACCCTAATGTAACTTTTAATAGAGTTAATAAGTTGGTAGATACAACTTGGAAGAATTGGAAAGTTGACCCTGATAATCCAAAAGAATCATCTTAGCTTAGGAAAATAAAAGAGATAAAAATTCCCGAAGCGGTGTTGAACTGGTTTTTAAATCTTGATACATATTATATAACAGATGAAGAAGTAAAAGATATTAAATCAAGGCGTAAAAATGTTAGTGTAAAGAATCATCCAATTACAATGGCACGAGCTAAATATTTATTTACTTTATACGTATGGACAAAAATTTAGGAAAACTATTTAAGTAGACCTAATATACATTATCTTGAGAAATACAATAAAAAGTTAAGAAACGACGCTGATTTAAAGCCAAGTTTTTCTCTCACAAAAGAAAGAAATGTATTATTTGATTTAGGATTCATAGATATAAATCATGGACTTGGAGTAACTCCTATATTTATGGACAAAGAAGATTTCAAAGAAGCAGAGAAAGATGAAAAGGTAATTTTATTGGGTCGGAATGACCTCTATTTGTGCGGAAAATGGCTCGAAATGAGGAAATTCGGAACTTTTAAGTGTCAAAAATGTCGGAAATTATTGCCCCGTTCAGCAAATAAAAGAGGTCAACCAAGAAAATACTGTAACGAATGTGCTAAATTGTTAAAAAACGAAATTTCTAAGAAATATTTTTGTGTTGACTGTGGAAAAGAGATAGAACATAATAGTGTAACACAAAGAATTTGTAAAAGATGTGCTACTTGCCAATACGAGCATGAAAAGAAATTGAAGCGTGATTACTGGAACAAAAATTTTGGTAAAAATAAGAAACTAGAAGAATAAGCCGATTTAATCGACTTGTGTTTTTCCCATATAAAATAGGGCAAAAACGACAACTTTTTAAAAAAATAATGTCTGCGTAGGTGGAAGGAAGAATAGAAACACTCCTTCCAAATTTAAAAATAAAAAGGATTGATTAATTTATGATTAAGGTTTCTAAATACGAGCGTAAAGAATTAGAGAGAGTTGGTCTTCTTAAGAATAGACAGGTTGGTTTGAATCCACAGGATGCAAATTATACTGTTACTAATAGAGAACATGTAGGTCGTGATAAGACAATTTATGTTGCTGAAGAACCTGAAATTATGCTTTTCTTGGGTAAATATGATGATTTGAATCTTCAGAGAATTAGTGTTAATCAGTACAATAAGCTTGTTGAAAAGAAGATTTTGAATGATGCAAATACTCAGCGCTGGGGCGAATATAAAGTCAACGCTATTTGCTTCCAAGATTCATACGGCGTTTATCGTTGCAAGAAGATTTCTAAGATTATGCTTGAGCTCGGTATTTGGAGTAACAACAAGTCTAGGGGTGGTTACAAATCCCTTAAGGTTGTTGAATCTCACATCGAGGAATAATAGAAACATTTTCTAAAATTTTCGAAAAAAAACTTTCAAAAACTCTTGACAAGAATACAAAATTGTGTTATATATAAAGCGAGTCAAGGGAAAACCTTGATAAATAAAGGTTTTAAAAGGTAATTTTAAAAAATAAAATTTAAAAGATTTAAAGGAGTATTTAATATTATGGTTAAGAATGAATTTATTGCTGCTATTAAGGACACTGAGGCTTGTGCAGACATTTCCAAGAAGGACATTGAGGCTGTCATCAAGGGTATTGATGAGGTTATTACTAATGTTGTTGCTTCCGAAGATAGTCTTAAGTTTGGTAGTATTGGCACCTTCTCTGGGGTCACTCGTCCCGCAAAGACTGCAAGGAACCCCCTCACGGGAGCTACCGTAGAGGTTCCTGAGAAGCATGGATATCCTAAGTTCAAGTTCTCTGCTAATATGAAGAAGTGCGATTGATATAATACAAGATTGGTTTCTTTCGAATAAAGAAATCTTTACAATTAAAAATAGCTCCAAGTCATCTTATGGTGGCTTGGGGCTTTTTATATAGGTGATACAATGACAAGATTTAGATTGATTAAAGCAATTATGGAGGAAACAGGGTATGATAAAGAAACTGTTTCTAATGTAATTGAATCTTTAGAATACAAAATTCTTGATACCATTGCAATGGAAGATTAGCTTGATTTTGTGTTTGGTTCTATTTATGGGACTACCAAGCCATCTCATAAAATTACAGGATATGTTTCGATGCTTCCTGAAATTAGAAAACAAAAAGCTTGGTCTTCTGCATTTTTAGGATATCCAATGATTAAGTTTAGTAGAGAGGCTAAAAATTGTGATAGAGTTTATGCAAATGAATTCTTTGCTTGGCCTGAAAATAGATATACTTCGTTAGCTAGGAAGTATAGACAAGATGTTGGAGACCCTGAAATTCCAGAATACGAAGGTTTGACTGAAGAAAAAATTCAAGAGTTATGTCAAAAAGCGGACGAAGAGAAAAAAGGTCCTCAATCTCCCCATCAAAAAGCAAGAGAGGCGAGTAATGAAAGAAAAAGGATTAAACATCAAGAAGCTCGTCATGCTTTAATGAGGCAAATGGATTTAGAAAAGCAAAGAGAAAATGGAGTTGCTGAGGAAGATTTGATTGAGCGACCATTTGAAGATATTTTGGAAGACATGAAAGCTGAATGGTGGCAAACTCATGAAGATTTTCAAAAAAACTGGAAACCATATTTAGCCGACCCTGAAAAAGTCAAGGAAAGGCAAGCTGCTCGTTTGCAACATGCAAAAGAGCATAAAGAGTGGATGAAACGACAAGCTGAACTCAAAAATAAGAGAAACGAAGCTTGGCAAGGAGAAATTAACGATGACGGAATAGCAGTTGAGAAAAACGACAGTTGAATGGTTTTATCGCTGGGTTGGTTTTAGTGTGGCTAATGGCAAACATAAATGGATTATTGATATTTATAATAGAATAACCCCCTTACCAGCAAATCATATGATGCTGTATACAGAACCTTGGTGTGCAGCTACCGTTTCTGCTCTTGGAGAGAGATTAAATTTGACGGAATATATTTATCCTGAATGCAGTTGTAACAGGATGATAGCTCTTTATCAGAAGAATGGAAGATGGGAAGAAAGAGACGATTACAAACCTCAAATTGGAGATTTGTGTTTTTACGATTGGCAAGATAGTGGAGTTGGAGAATGTACTGGAGAAGCTGACCATGTTGGCATGGTTTGTGATGTAAGTGGAAACACCTTTAAAGTTTTAGAGGGAAATTATTCCAATGAAGTTAAGAGTCGCACAATGCAAATTGATGGTAAATATATTAGAGGTTTTGGTTTACCAAATTATGCTAAAGCTGCAATCGGTTATAAAGTTCCAGTTGATAAAACCAATATTAGAACTATGGCTGGTCAAGTACCCTATTTAAACATAGACAATAATAACGAAGCTGTTAAAATGGCTAAGATTCTTTTTAATACTTTAGGGTTTAATGCTGGGACAGATACAATTTTCGATGAATAGCTAGAAAATGTAGTAAAACAATACCAAAAGATGTATGGTTTGAGATAGAACGGTGTAATTAACAGAGATGTTTGGTTGTTATTGCTTTAGGGAAAACCTAAGAAGTAATTAATTATTAAGAGAAGGATGGTGAATTTTATGGCTGGACCTGTTCGCAGAAAGTCTCTTAAAACTCTAATCAAGGAAGTGACAGTTGGATTAGCCAACACTTTCCGTAATAATATTAATGAAAATAATAAGAATATTGCGGAAACAGTGGATAATTTGCCTGATATTGCTATCAGTAAAGAACAACCAGTTGATTAGAAAGCAGGAGACTTCTGGTTTCAAATTGTAGATTAATTAAATTTTTTTGGAATTAAAAGGTTTAGAAGGTGTGTTAAATGGCTAAATTAACAAACAATAGGGCCAAAGCTGCCATTGCTAAAGAATAGAAAAGATTAGATGCCATTCAAAAGAAAATGGAGACACAAAGGAAAAAAGAGGAATTTGGAGAATCTTGGAAATATTCTTTAAAAGATGAGCATAAACAGGCTCTAAAAGAAATTGTTGGGGACTTTGGTACACCAAATCTTGTAGATTCTGTTGATTATAATAGTTTTTTTGACCCTATTAATTTTTATAAAGAAGAAGATGGAAGTGTAAGATAGCTTGATTATAAGAAATACTTGGAATATGAAGAAGCGTATCAAGAAGTTATTGATGATTGTGATAAAATTATAAATGATGAAATAGATACTTCTAACGATTCAGCTAAAGAGCAATTAAGCACCCATCTTACTAAAAAAACAGAAAAGAAAAAGAGTAAGCCTAAGATACCCGAATACTTACAAAAACTTTATTAGAATTGGACAAAATATTTTAATAGGTTTGTTCCATTGTATGATAAATATGTATGTTCATGTTGTGGAAAAGCATTGCCACAAGATAAATATTTCCTTGCATACAATGAGGGGAATTTGGGTAGAATAGAAGCTAATGGAAAAATGCACACACATATTTGTATGGATTGTTGTAAAAATTTATACGAATATTTATTCTATGAAAAAGCAGACAAAGATGGCGAAAAAGCAATGAAATGGCTTTGTAGTTATCTTAATATATATTATGATGATGTTAGTTATCTTAAAGCTAAAAAAACAATGGAGGAGAAAGATAGAAAAACTCATATAGTTGAAGAATATATGAGTGTTATTTCTCGTAGTGCTACTTTAAAAGGAAAAGTTTTTTTGGAATCGCCCGATATTGATGTGAATCAAAATAAAGGGGATTCAAAGGCTGATAAAATAATTAACAGCAATACAGGCAATGTGCCTGAAGATTTAGAAGAAGAATGGAGTAAAGCTGACCTCGAAGCAAAAAGACAAGTTATCAAGATGGTTGGTTATGACCCGTTTTATTTTGAAATTGAAAAAGATAGAAAAATTCTTTATAAAGATTTACTTGGTATGATGGAACAGGGTATGGAGCTTGATGGACTTAAAGTCCAAGCTGCTATTTAGATTGTTCTTTCTTTTAAAAATATTCGTGAATTAAATGAAAAATATAGAAAGAAAAGTGACGAAGATGCTCCTGTTTCAGAATTAAAAGCGTTATCTGAATTAAAGAAAAAAGAACTCGAAACAATTACAAGCTTTAGTAGAGATAATGGCTTTGGCGAGCGTTACGCTATTAGTAAAGCCAAAGGTGAAAATACTTTCTCTGGTATTATGGCTAAGATGAATGAGATGAAGTATGAAAATGCTATTCTTAATATGTATGATGTTGAGACTAGCAAGAGTATTAATCAAGCTGCTGATGCAAGTTTTGCAGCTATTTTCAATCAACTTAGCATGAGTGAAGCGGAAGTATACAAAACTTGTCAAGATTAGCTTAAAAAATTGCTTTCGTTGCAGAGAGAAAACGCCACCCTTACTGAAAATTTAAGATTGGCTAAACGTGAATTAGCTGAGAAAAAATTGGAAGAAGAAAAACGTCAGTATGACAAAGAAAATGGTGATGATGGCGATAATTGGGGTGGTTATTAATGATTAATGTTATTTTTAATGACTTTAGTTACGAACTGCTTCCAAAAAGAAAAGAAATTTTTGAAAAATATACTAAGATAATTTAGTGGGGAAGAGCAAACCCAACAAGATTTATTGAAGATTTTTTTAAAATATAGTTAACTGATATGCAAAAATATGTTTTGCTGAGTAGTTGGTGCCCCGCAAACTGTGTGTGGCTTATGGGTCGTAATAGTGGTAAATCATTTTTAGCTGCCCCTTTTATGATGGCAAGAGCACTTTTGTTACCAAATACTAATACATATATTATGGCTCCAAGTGGAGGTCAGTCTCAAGAAACATTTTAGAAGATGGAAGATATGGCAAAAGGTAATATCGCTTCTTTGCTGGGAACATCTTCTGTGTTTTTAGATGAGTGTATTAGAGCAAATACTTAGGCAGACCCGTTTACTCACCCTAAGAGTGGATATACAGTTAGCTTGTATAATGGTAGTACAATTAATACGTTAAATAGTGTAATAAAGAACATCGTTGGTATTCGTAGTAATTTTAGTGTTTATGATGAAGCGGGAAAAATCGACAGGACATTCTTTGCTTTGTCTCGTCCTTTTACTGCACAGGATACAAACTTTATTACTGGTGATGGTATTAATACAGATATATATCCAAGACAATTACCGAATAAAAAATTATTGTTAAGTTCTGCTGAAGGTATTGATAGCGAACTTTTTGACCAATATAAGATGGCATTTGAAAAAATGTTATTAGGAGACCCCAATTATTTCGTGTGTGATATTAGTTGTGAGTTTTCATTACATCCTTTTATGAATGGTAAGCCTATGAAACCCCTGATTACTTAGGATGAAGTTGATAACGCATTTGCTACTAATCCATACAAAGCAGAACGAGAATACAGGAATCGTTTTGACAGAGACGGTGGTGAAGATGTTTTTGTAAAACGTTCAACGATTTTACGAAATAGCTTTGCATACTATCCAGTATATGAAAATGACGGCGAAAAAAAATATATCGTCTGTTACGACCCTGCATCGAAATTAGATAATTCTATTGTTTTAATAGGAGAATTGTTCAGAGATAAAGAAAAGGGTTTAATGTTAAAAATAGTCAATTGTGAGAACTTGATTGAGCTTTTACCTAACGGTGATAAGGCAATAATTCAAAAGCCTCAGCAAATTGAAATGATAAAAGACCTTATTATAAATTATAATAGAGGTGCTTTAGATTATGATAATATTGAGCTTGTCTGTATTGATGCTGGTGCTGGCGGTGGAGGATTTGATATTTCTCAGTTCCTTTTAAATGATTGGGTAGGTTCTGATGGTAAACGTCATTTAGGTCTTATAGACGAAGAAGACCCATATATGAAATTACGCGCAGATGATTATCCTGCAAATATAAGAAAATTGCAGTTATTCAATTTTAAACGTGATAAAGTTCAAGCTTATGAAAGAACTCAAGCTGCAATTAACCAAGGATTAGTAATGTTTCCAAAGAGTTTAAATGCTCGTAACGAGATGGAAATTGAAGAAGTTGCTTCTGATGGAACAACTTCAATAAGATATGAAAAGGTTTCGTTTGATGAAATGAACTCTTTGATATAGATTGATTTAACTAAAGAAGAGTTAGTTGGTATGCAAAAACAAAAAAGACCAAACGGTACGATTGTTTTTGAACTTTCACCTGACGCCAAGCAAAAAAATATGCATGATGACCGAGTTGACTGTGTAGCAATGATGTGTAATCATTTGATGGAATTGCGCGCTAAAGAAGTGTTGGAGTTGGAAGAAAAACCTAAGACGGAATTTAAAGAAATGTTTGCAAAACAAAAGAGTGCAAACAAAAGTAATAGTTCTAATCCTTTCAACGGATTAGGACAGGTAAATCCACTTTCCACTAAATATAGGAGAGGTGGAAGGTTTGGTTGATATTAATGATTAATATAAGAAGAAAGGAGGAGTAGGATTTTGTTAAAAATAAATAACGGGGTAATTTCATTAACTCGTGGAGATGATTGCACAATAGATTTACAGATTTATACTCCTGATAATTAGGAATACAGTCCAAGAGAAGGAGAAAAAGCAAGGTTTACAGTTAGAAAGCATCCTTTGTACAATAACGCTACTCCTCCTTTAATCGAAAAAGATTTTGAATTTGTTGAGCTTGAAAGCACTTCTAAGAATGAAAAAGATGAAGAAAAGACGAAAGTTTGGCGAATTAAAATTAAAGGAATTGATACGAAATTTCTAACATACGGAGGATATTTGTACGACGTATAGTTTTGTGATATAAAAGGAAATATAACCACTGTTTGCAAAGGCAAATTTATATTGACATATGAAATTGGGTAATACTCCTTATTAAAAGAAATGAAAGGAGAGTTTTATTTACGATGGTAAGAAGAGATTATAGTGGAATGACACTGATAACGCCTGATTCTCCTAATTATAATAGAGGAGTATTATATGGTGTATTAAATGCTGGAATTGAAGAAATTCCTGCAAAAGATATGAAGCTTGAAGATTTAAAAGATGTAAATATATCTGAAAGTGGAGTAGAAAATAAAGATATTCTCATGTATAATAAAGAGAATGAAGCATGGGAAAATAAGAATATGGATAAGTATTTGGAAGATAACTTGGTAGATGGTGGTGGAGTCCCACGGTTCTAAGGAGTCTTTTTCAAATAGATAGCTATTTAATTATAGCGAATTAAAATATTTTGCAAAACATTTTAATTAAGTAAATAGGAGGTGTAAAGACAAGAATGGCTGATATTAATAAGCTGCAAACGCTCATCCAACTGCGTCGTGGTTTTCAGGCACAGTGGGATGCAGTGGCTAACACTTACATTCCTAAAGCTGGTGAACCTTGTGTAACTCTTGATGGTAAGAACAAGGGTCAGATTAAGATTGGTGATGGCACTTCCACATGGGGAGAACTTAAGTATGTTGGTGTCAACGAAGGTGCTATGCATTTTATTGGTACTGTTGCTACGAAGGCTGAACTTCCTGAAAGTGCCGAAGCTGGTGACATTTATCAAGTAACTGAAGATAGCAAATTGTATATTTGGGATGGCGATAGCTGGGAGATTTTTCATGCTGTTGACCTGAGTAATTATTACACCAAAAAAGAGACTGATAATCTTGTAACTGTTGAGATTAGTAAGGTTAATACTAAGATTGAGAATCTTGAAACAGAGCTTGCTAAAGATTACGCTCTGAAGGCTGACCTTGATGTTATTAAGGTTTATGGTGATACTGCATCTGATACTTCCATGGAAGTTAATGGACAAAAGTATAATACTGCCAGTGAAGCTATTGCGGCTGTAAGTGATGGTGGCACGATTAAGTTGAGTGGTGGTCTTGGTGCAGATGAAGTTATTAATGCTGACAAGAAGTTTACTCTTGATATGAACAATGCAGTTATTGTTGATAACGAGAAAACTCCTGTTAATGTTGATGTTAATGGTGCTTTAACTCTCACTGGTAACGGTAGTGTTGAATGCAACAAGAATGGTAAACCTGCTATTAATAACAATGGTAATTTAACTATTGAGAATGGTAGTTATACTCGCAGTGTTGATGAGAAGGGTAATTCTTATTATACCATGGTCAACCATGGTAATACTGTGATTAACAATGGTATTTTCCAAGCTCCTCGGATTATTTCGAGTATGATTTCCAATGGTTATTGGGATTACGCACAGGATTATAAAGCTGGCGAAATGGCAGAATATCCTGAATTGACTATCAATGGTGGTACATTTATTAACGCTTTCTATGTTATTAAGAACGATGACAATGGTAAGCTTTATATTAATGGTGGTAACTTCTACGGTACTATTTTCAACAATGGTTACGAAATGGTTGTCAAAGGTGGTAATTTCAAGGTTACTGATGGAACCTATAATATTGGTATGCGTAAGTTGAATGATGTAATGAACTCTGGTAAGTTACTCATTGAAGGTGGTACATTCTACAGTAATGGCGAAGTTAACTTTAAGCACAACGGTGGTGGCGAAGAGCCTGAAGTTGTTATTAAGGGTGGTAAGTTTAGTGCTGTTGTACCTGAGAAATATATTGCAGAAGGTTATGAACAGAAGTACATAGATGGCTACTATGTTGTAAGTGCAAAAGCTTAAGGAAGGAGGATGACTAATGTTTAAATTAGCATATGTAGACAAGGCAAAAATTGAAAATAGCATTGCACAGCAAGTCATCCCCGAAGAGAGCTTGATTGTGACTAACAGTGAAGCAAACAATGCTGAACTGAGCTATTATGATGAAAAAGGTAATTTGAAGAGCATTGTAAAAAAGACTCAATTTGAGAGTTTTGCTGAAGCTCAATATTGGATTGCTAAATATGGTAACTACGAAGGTGAGACCATATCTGTACTTGAGAATGGTAAATGGAACACATACACTGTCAATAAAGATGGTGAAATGAACCAGATAGTTTATCAACAGGATATGGTGTCTCTGTTGGACGATTTAATTATTGATGGTGGCAGTGCTCCTGAAGCCTAATAATTAAGGAAGGGAGGACTACCAATGGCAAAAGTGATTAATACTGTTATTAAGCTTCGTAAGGATAAAGAAGTAAATTATCAAAAAGTAGAGAATAGTTTTATTCCTGCTAATGGTGAAGTGTGTCTTGTAGATACTAAAGAATATGGTTTGAGAGTTAAGGTTGGTAATGGTGTAGACAACTTTAAAACTTTGTCCTATCAAGATAATAGCAACAATGTAGTTTTGAACGGTTATTTCCTGAATAATAAATTCTATACTGATAGTACTTACACAAAGGAATTAGAACAGGGAATTAACCATTTGTATATTGATAAAAATTCTAATAGCAGTATCTTTGTTTGGACTGGTACTGAATTTAGAAATGTAGCTCCTGAAGCTACGGATACTATTGCGGGTATCATGAAATTGTATCAAGAAGCTGGAAATAATTCAGATGGTACAATTTCGCAAAAAATTATTACCGAGGGTGTTAATTCCATTGCTCTTAAGCTCAATGATTCTGATACAGAATGTTTGGAATTAGATTTACCTTGGGATTAATAAATAAACAATTAAATAATTTAATTTGTTTTTAAATCTTTGAATATGAAAAGGAGATTTTATTATGGCTGATATTTCTAAAATTAAGCTTGCAAATGGCACTACTGTAACTATTAAGGATGCTCAGGGTCGTGCTGATATGACTACTATTCTTGGTGGTCACGCTCTTGAAGCTCTTGGTGCTGCTGCTTGGAAGGCTGTTGCTGCCAATATTTCTGGTGAAGGTCTTGTTGATGCTTCCGTCGTTAAGGCTTATGTTGATTCTCAGGTTGGTCAGATTCACAACTTTGATGTTGTAATTGATGCTGATGGTACTGCTGCAACCGGTCCTTCTGTTACTGCTTCTGCTGACACCATGTACAAGATTTATCTTGTTCCTTCTGGTGAAGCTGCTGCTGGTGAATATATTGAGTATATCACTATTAAAAGTGGTGATGGTGAAACTGCTACCTTTAAATGGGAAGCCATCGGTAGCACAAAGACTAATCTGACTGGTTATGTTCCTACCAGCACTACTATTGCTACTATTAAGCTTGACCACAATATTACTGTTGCTGAACTTCAGACTGCTCTTAAGCTTGGTGCAATGGCTTATGCTGCAACCGCTTCTGGTTCTGATACTGTTGATACTATTGATAGCATTACTATGGCTCCTATGACGGTTGCTGGTAATGCTACTGTAACTCTCGCTGATGCTGACGCCACTCTTACTAAGGCTAATTATAAACCTTCTGGTACGATTAATTCCGATGCAATTAAGGGCGGTACGGTAACTGTTACCCTTGGTGATTCCGCTACCAAGACTGAGGCTGACCTTGGTACTACCACTTTCACTCCCACTGGCACCATTGCTGCTAAAGATGGTGGTTCCTTCTCTGCTCTTAAGACTGCTACTCTTGGTGAAGTTACAGAAGGTGGTATTCAGGTTGATGGTGAGATTTCTAAACCTGAGATTTCTCTCACCACTGCTGATAAGACTTTTGCTACTGGTTTGACTGGCGGTAGTAAGGCTTCCTTTACTGAAGGTACTTTCACTCCTGCCGCTTTCGAAGATGGCTTCTATACCGCTGGTGTTGCTGCTTCTTGGACTGGCAGGGATTATGTTGCTCCTACCATGGGTGAAGCGACTAAGGCCGCTTTTGCTTCTGAGGGTGTAACCGCCGCTATTGACGCCGAAGATGCCGAATGCTTGACCTTCACCAACGCTGCAACTGCTCAGGCTGTTACTGCTCAGGGTGCTTTCGATGCTGGTAAGGTTGACTTTGGTACTTTTAATGGCGGTTCTGCTACTCTTATTGATACTACTAAGTTCTCTGGTGGTTCTAAAGCTGCGGACAAGTTTGTTGCCAACGAGCTTCAGTCTGTTGCTACTGATACTGTGAGTGAGGTTTCTGCTGCTGCTCTGGCTAATGCTCCCGTGTTTACTGGTAAGCGTTATTCTGTTTCTACCACCTCTGATACTGCTCTTAAGGATGTTGCTTTTACCGCTACTAATAGTGCCGCTATTGTTAATAAGGTTGAGTATGTTAAGCCCGAAGTTAAATCCACTGCTTTTGATGGTGAAGCTGCAACTTCTACTTTCGCTGGCACTGAAGTTAAGGATGTTCTTGTTACTGGTGTTAGCTACAAGAAGGCCGCTGAAGCTGCTGCCTTCAGTGTTGATGTCACTCCCGCTGTTGCTGAAGATGGTCTTAAGAAGACTGCTAAGACTGTTAACATTACCGTTACTCCTGACGCCTGATATAGTAAGAGTTAGGATTTAATATAAAATGGAAATTTCAAAGGTTCAACTCCCAAATCGGGAGGTCTATCAAATAAAAGATGAATATTTTCGTCATATGATAAATGTGCTTTTAGGGATAGAAGAACCCGATGAGAGAGACATAAAGTGATTTTTATATGAGTGGAGTTGCAATATACTCCACTCATTTATAAAAATGAAAGGTGGTGCAAGATGAGTCATAAAATTACAAAAGAAGAATTTGAAACTGAATTGTAGAAGAAGAATCCAAATTTGCAAGTAATAGAATTAAATGGAGTTCATAAACCAGTATAGATTCATTGCAAAGAATGCGGGTAGGATTTCAATATTACTTATTATAACTTGAAAAAATCTTGTAGGTGTCCAGTTTGTAATGGAGGATATTTTGTGGCTGGATATAATAGTATAGCTGATAAACGACCAGATTTATTAAAATATTTTAAAAATAAAAATCAAGCTGAACAAATTACTTGTGGCAGTCATGCTCAAATAGAATTAATTTGTCCTGTTTGTGGTCGGTTTAAAAGAATGATAGCTAAAGATTTCGTAAAAAGAGGCTTTGTTTGTGATTATTGTTCTGATACAATAAGTTATCCTAACAAATTCATCAGGAAATATTTAGATATCATTAAAGAGTTTACAGAGGAAAAAGACTATGAAAAAGTTTTTGAATGGTCAGAAGGTTTAATTTACGATGGTTATTTTAAATTAAGAGGAAAAAGTATGTCATAGAAATGCACGGAGAGCAGCATTATAAAAATAGTGAATGGGGTACTTTTGAGAATGTTCATAGCAATGATTTGAAAAAGAAAAAATTGGCAATTGAGAATGAGTTTGAATATATTGAAATTGATTGTAAAAAGAGTGAATTTAATTATATAAAAGACAATATACAGAAAAGTATTTTGGGCAAATTATTTTAGCTGGAAGATAAGTAGTGGCAAACATTAGAAGAATTTTTATGCTAGAATTTTATTTTGATTATAAAAGAAAAGTATGAGAAAGGGTTAAATGCAATAGAAATAGGTGAATAGATTAGTTTGGAAAGACACGCTGTATATCGCTATTTAAAAAAATTAAAAGATGCAGGATTAATTCTTTATACGGGAGCTACAAGTAGAAATATTAGAATAACTATAAAAAATGAAAAGGGTCAAGAAATTTATAGAGCTAAATCATTATAGGATGCGGCTGAATATACTACGCGAAACTACCATCATATTTGTACAACTACATTGAAAAAATTTCTTGATTCAGGAAAAACTTATTATGGTTGTTATTTTTATAAGACAAAATAATAAAGCAAACGATTGATAACTTCCAAATTAATTGTTTGCAGACGTTGGAAGGGTTTACAAATGATTAAATTACTGAGGGAGTCTAATTATTTAGGCTCCCTCACAAAAAAGAAATAAACAAAGGATTAATTTTATGAGTAAAACTGTTTTAAATGGATTAACTGCGGGATATTCAAAAGAATATCATGGGCAAACTTTCTTTTATTATGATAATGAATTTTGTGGGATTAAATTAAGAGTAAAAGATAAGACAATTCATTCTCTTGGTTGTTATGAGGAAGAGAAAATAGAAGAGAGTAAAGATATAATTAAAGATATTTTCAAAAAGTATAAATTACGCTGTAAGGAAAAAGGATTGATTATAAAGAAGGGTAAAAAGAAATATTTCTTCTGTTTGTGTAAAGAGGATTGGAATCCTGAAAGTGTGCAAGGAGATTGGGATAGCGAAAGCTCAAAATATCTATTTGTTACTATACCAAAAAAGAACTTAGAGAAGTTGAAGTGTGATGTTGAAGAAATATTAAGAAAAGAGAAATTAATAATATAAAGTAAATGATAAAGGTTTTACAAATAATTAATATAATACCGAGAGAGCAAATTTATCTCTCTCGGTTTTCTAAAAAAATAACCTCTCCTAATAAAAACAATTTTTTATTATTACAATTTAATAAAAACAAAAAGAGCTGTATTTATGAAATCTACCTTTTTAATTTTAGATTTTATAAATATGCTCTTTTTGTGTTATATAAAATTTAATATAAAGTCTAATAAATTTTAATATAATACAAAAAAGTATAAATCAAACTCATCTATTAATTTAGATGAGTTTTTAATTTATCCGTGTTGTACAGACGGATAAATATAAATATTAGAAAGGAGATTGAAATGGCTAATATTAGTAAAATCAAACTTCCTAATGGAAACGCTTATAAATTGGTCGATGCCGAGGCACAATAGGCTCTTGGTCAATTAACGAGTGATATTGACACTTTAAAGACAACGCACTTCTTGACTTATAAAGACAACACGCACACAGAAGCACAAATTAAAGCACTTACCTCAGCTAAAGTTGGAGATTTTTATATTGCTTCTGATACTGGTACTGCTTGGGTATGTGTCACAGCAATTAATGGTACAGCAAGTGCTTCTTCGTGGGAAAAAGCTGGTTCTAGTGCAGATGTTTCTGCTTTTGTAACAGCAGTAGATGCGGGTGCAATTACTAATACTATACCTCAGACATTTGAAGGACATCAAGTTAATGAATTTGTTTTAAAGACAGATGTGGTGGATAATTTAACATCTACAGCTACAGATGTTCCTTTGAGTGCGGCGCAGGGAAAAGTTTTAAATGATAAGATTGCCACTGCTGCCAACAATGCTCTTCCCAAATCTGGTGGAACGTTAACTGGCATTGTAGCAGCTCAAAGCAATACGGACTATACTACAAAACAAATTAGAAATGTTATTTTGTCCACTTCTGAACCAACCTCTAGTGATGGAGCGAATGGAGATATTTGGATAAAGTATACAAATTAAGGTGGTGACTTATGGCTACTTATAATGGAAATTCTGATACTATAAGTAAGTTAGTAAATGGAGATATAATTAATTACGCATATTCTGGTGCAGTAAAGAACATTTCCTTGCCAAAAGGTCAGTATAAATTAGAATGCTGGGGAGCTCAAGGTGGTACTGGTTATACAAGAGTTGGTACATCGAGTACCAATACATATTATACACTCATAACTTCAAATAATTATAGCAATTATTTTACTTTAAGTAACGGCTCGTATTTGTTTAATCCTGATTCAAGTGGAAATTGGTCTGCTGACAATTTAGGCGTTAATAGTTCTACAGCTACTACAACTTGGACTTGTACCAGTAGTGGCACTTATAGACTTACTTGGAATTATGTTACAGAAACAAGATGGGATAAATTAACAATTAAAGCTAATGGAACAGTTTATGCTGATGCCGTATCTGGAAGTTCAAGTGATAGTACCACTGTTAATTTATCTAATGGGGCTACTATTGAAGCTACTTATGTTAAAGATAGCTCTTAGAGTGCATCCGGAGAAAAAGCTGTTATTACCATTGAAAAACAAGAGAGTAGTACTTCTTGGTCTTATGGTTCTTCCACTTCTTACAGTGGTGGTAAAGGGGGGTACTCTATTGGTATCCTAACTTTAAAAAATCCATCTACTGCTTATATTAGGACTGGAGGAGAGGGCTCATCTAATAATACTACGAGCAGTAATGTAACTGTTTCAGGTGGATTCAATGGTGGCGGTAATTCTAAAAGTGGTTATTACCATGATGGCTTTACTACTGGTGGTGGCGGCGGTGGAGCTTCCGATGTTCGTATAGATACAGATGATTTATATTCTAGGGTGATAGTTGCTGGTGGTGGCGGTGGAGCCGCTGGAGCAAATGATTCTTCCAAATATGGCGGCGGTGTAAGTGGAGGCTCTCCTGTTTCTGGATTTGCAGCTTCCGAAAGTGCAGCGGGAACTACTGGTTCATTTGGTATTGGTGGAAGTCACACGGGTAGTTATAATTATAAGTATCGTCCTCGGGGCGGAGGCGGTGGTTGGTATGGAGGAGGCTGCGTTGCTTCTTCTTCCGATTCAAACGCTGACACAGTAAGAGGTAGTAACGGCGGTGGTTCTGGATATGTTTATACAGCATCTACTGCTTCTAATTATCCCTCTGGCTGTAAATTAAATTCTACTCATTATTTAACAAGTGCAGAAACTTATGCTGGAAACACGTCATTTATCTCTACAACAGACGGTATCAACGAAACTGGACACAGTGGTAATGGTTATGTTCGTATTACTGTTATTAAAATTGACTCGATAAATATTCCTTGTAAAGTTGATGGAGTTTGGAAGACAGGAGATACTGTAAAAGCTAAAATAGATGGATTATGGAAAGATGCTGAGGCTACTTATGTAAAAATAGACGGCGTATGGAAATAGCAATAATTTGTAATTATTTTTAAAGAAAGGAGTGGTAAAATGGCTGCATATAATAAAGAATTAAGAGACAGTACAGGTACTAATATTATTTATCCTTTAACTAAAGCAGGGAATGTATATATGGATGATAATACAACGGTTCAAGCTTCTATGCCAACTGTAACTCTTAATGGTACAAAAACTACGACAGTCGGTATTTATGCTCCTATAGATTCTGGTACAAAGGGGCAAGTTTTGACTAGTAATGGAAGTGGAGCGCCCGTTTGGGCTGCTGCAAGTACCGGTCCTGATATTCAGGTAAGTTCAACAGAGCCTTCAAATCAGAAGAGTGGAGATTTTTGGTATCAAATAGTTTGATACAAATTAAAAAGACATTACTATAATTAAATGTAATTCTACTTTCGTTTATTATGGGCGTTTACACGAAATTATATTTATTTATAGAGAAAGGAGTGACAGCTTTAATGGTATTTAGGAGAGAAAAAGTAGTCTTTACCGCTGGAGGAACAAGAGAGTTTCATGTTCCTTCTTCAGTCAGCATGGTTAAGCTTGAGGTTAAATCTGGAAATGTAACAGTAGAAGGAAGGTTAACTCAAGATAGCGACTATGTTCAAATTTCTGGTGTTAAAGCCGATTTAACGAAGTCAGCGGTCGCTCCCAAGGGAATTACTTCTTTTGAAGTTGCACGGTATCATCAAATACGTTTGTCTTATAGCGGTACTGACCCAGTAATAAGCGTTATGTTGTAAGGGAGGGCTGAGTTATGGCAAATGAAGCTATCCCCAACATTGCCTTACTTTATAGTATGGCAGCTCTCGCTGGTGAAGGTAGTGGTGGTGGAGGAAGCGGTTCTGGAACTGTTTCTGTTAAAGTTCATGCTACTTACACGATTGAATCCAGCGAAGAAGCTCGTGTAGAAAATGTTGGTACTGAACAAGACGTACAACTTGATTTTTATATTCCCAAGGGTTTAGAGGGAAAATCTTCACAGTGGTTTATTTCTGATAGCAAGCCACGGACTGCGGTAGAAGAAGCCAAAGATGGAGATTTAATTTTATATACTACTGGAGATGTTTATAAAGTAGTAAATGGCATTCCAGTAGACCAACACTTAAGTTTAGTTGTTGGGGAAAATAATGACCCTTATAAGTATGCTGTGAAAGCAGGATTTAAGGGTAGCGAAGAAAGATTCCAAGAACTCTGGTTGGCATCATTGAATAGTGGATTTACCAATTCCATTTTAGACGGTGGTGAAAGCGATTTCTCTGGACAACAAGTTCAGAATGACGGCGGTGAAGGAGACAGCAAGACTCATCATCTCAGAGTAGACGGAATAAACGAATTGGACGATTGATAAGTGACTGTGTAATTGTTCTATGAAGGCATGAGGTACAGATAAGTACAATTTTGAAGTCTGAGAACAATAAGTACTAATCTTTCGACGAACAAGTATTTATGTATTGAGTAAGAATAGTCGGACATTTTTAACAATTGTTAAGAATTAAAAACGTGATTTTATTTGGTTATAAACCACAAGATATAGGGGTGTTAATTTTACAACAACACCATATATGGTAGTCATCGCGTCCGACAATTTCTTGCTCAAAAATATTTGTATTATTATTTATAAACCTATGAATATAATAGGTTTGTTTGTGTATTCTTATACACGTAAAGCCCATTACACAGGGGCTTTAATATTAATGGGAGACCTCCAATTATGCAAGAAATCTTGCAGAAATAGGGCATGATTGGGGGTAAATAGATGCGTTTTCGTTGCAGGAAAACGCCAAA
>ERZ1034855.243-NODE-243-length-27645-cov-10.755056_pt1 | contig 27645 bp, 31 predicted proteins | sample MGYA00520699_ERZ1034855 | MGnify/ENA primary metagenome ERZ1034855 (study PRJEB33766, sample SAMN09781730) | gut metagenome | biome: gut microbiome | host: Homo sapiens | place: Madagascar | study: EMG produced TPA metagenomics assembly of the PRJNA485056 data...
GGAGGAATAAGGATTCTATAATGAGTGACGCTCAAATGCATGATGATGACGGACCGAATATTAACGAAAATATTAAAGCTAAACAAGTTCGTCTGATTGACGCCAACAATGAAAATCGCGGCGTTGTTTCTATTCGCGAAGCCTTGGCTTTGGCCGAAGAAGAGGGTTTAGATCTAATTGAAATTTCACCGCAGGCGACTCCGCCGGTTTGCAAGATTTTGGACTTCGGCAAATATCGCTATGAACAGCAAAAACGTAAAAATGAAGCCAAGAAAAATCAAAAAATCGTGGAAGTTAAAGAACTTAAGCTGCGTCCTATGATTGAAACTCATGATTATGAGGTAAAAGTTAAGCAAGCTAAAAAGTTTTTGGACCAAGGAAATAAAGTTAAATTTACCATGCGTTTCAAAGGGCGTGAACTCAGCGCTAATGATATGGGGAAAAAGATTTTAACTCAAATACTTGACGATTTAGACGGTGTCTGCAAAGTGGATTCGGAAATGAAGCTTGAGGGCAGACAAATGACTATGGTAGTAGCGCCGGCTAAATAAATAAAACGAATCTGTTTTTTTAAGCCTCGCTGACTACGAGGCTTTTTTGTTATAAAGGGAAACAAAGGGATAAAACATGAGTTTTAAAATATTTATAGTTCTGGCGGTGCTTTTAATTATAATCGGTCTGATTTTACTGATTTGGTCATTTAAAATTGAGCCGAATCTGCTGGAAATCAAGCATTACACAATACAAAATGCTAAGCTTTCGGGTTTGCGAATCGCCTATGCAACAGATTTTCACATAGCAAAGAAAGATAAAAAGCGTCTGAGTAAAATTATAGAAGCAATTAACGCGCAGAATGCAGACCTGATTTTACTGGGCGGAGATTTTATTAAGGGTCATAACGATTTGCGCACCATGTCGCCGGAACGAATCGCCGCTAAACTGCGCAAACTACAGGCACCGCTCGGAGTCTTCAGCGTTTTGGGAAATCATGACTGGTACATCGGCGGGCGTAAAATGAAACACGCTCTGCAGGCTGCCGGTATTGTGGTGCTGGAAAATGACAATGAAATTATACATTATAAAGACTCTAAATTTACTCTGGCCGGAGTCGCCGATAAAATTACCTGTGTCGCCGATTCGGGATTAGCTTTGAAGAACACTCCGGAACCGCGAATCCTTTTAACTCATACGCCGGATGTTTTTCCAGACATCAGCGAATCGGTTGATTTAGTCTTGGCGGGCCATACTCACGGAGGACAGGTAAAACTTCCGTTTATCGGCGCACCGATTGTGCCTTTAGAGCATGGACGCCGCTATGCCGAGGGGCTTATAGAAGAAAACGGCCGTAAAATGATTGTTTCCAAAGGCTTAGGAACCAGCCGCATTTCGGTTCGCTTTAACTGTAAGCCGGAAATATTAGTTATTGAATTTACGGAATAAAAGTATGAAAATCATAGAGATAGAAGACCGAACAGATAGTTTGCTTGCCGAACTATTGGAACTTTGGGAAAAATCCGTGCGAGCCACGCATTTGTTTTTAAACGAATCGGATATTCAAAATATCAAGAAGTATGTACCGGATGCTTAAAAAATGTCGGACACCTGATTATTGCCACCGATTTGCAAAATAAAACGCTCGCTTTTATGGGAATTGAGAATATTTTTTTGGAAATGCTGTTTATTTTGCCGGAAGAAAGACGAAAAGGAATCGGCTCGGCATTATTAAACTACGGTATGGAAAAATATCATGTAAACGAATTGTCGGTAAATGAGCAGAATCCGGCAGCGAAATTGTTTTATGAACATTTAGGATTCGTAACCTATAAAAGAACAGAATTAGACGAGCAAGGCAATCCTTTTCCGATTTTGTATATGAAAAAAGCAAAAGCGTCCTGATTTTTTTCAGAACGCTTTTTACTTTGTTACAAATCTGCATTGGCTAAAATTGAAATATAGTCTGATGAATTATAGCCTATCAAGCTTGAGTTTTCTTTTCAGATCAATTTTCATAGACAAATCATCAGCCTCATACCAGCCAAGCATTTTATAAATCCACTTTCTACTGATACGCAAAATTACCTCTACCCGCTTTGTTTTATTGAAATAATAAACAGTCTCAGGACAAGCCCAGAGCTTATTGTCACCGACAACTACTCCATAATATACCCCGTCAATCAAAACAGCATAGCAACTGGCTAAGAATGTTTCATTCTTTTTAAATATATCATATGGAACTATCTGACTGCCTGAAACCTCAATTCTTTTATATAAAAAAGACGGCAGGAAAGCATTCAAATCACTCAGCAAATCCAAAGGATAGATAACTTTAAACGGCAAATCTCCGATAATCGTAACCTCTAGCTCCAGCGTTTGAGTAATGCTTCGGTCAAACAAGCGTCTGTAGATTTTCTTAAAAAAATTCATACTCACACTAATTTTAAGTTAAACAATAATTTAAGTCCACTCGCTACTTATGCAAAAAGCCTTGCTCCTTACAATAAACAATCGCGCTATTGAAAGAAAAATCACGTCCAAACTCAATAATTGTCCGTGTAAAATTATCATGCGTGTTGACTTTTTTGATGCTTTTAGCCCACAAGCTCAGATTTTTGTGCATATAACAAATCAAAAAATATTTGTCCGCATCCATCTTGCTCAGAGGAATCGTTACAACATTAGTCTTGACAAAATGATAATTATGAGGATCGCAGGAAAAAATATAGTTGGTGCCGGTCATAGCACCATAATATTTTCCGTTCAACTCTACAACATAACAGCAGCCGATATACGAATTGTCATCGTTGCTATAAATATTGTACAGTCTGATGTCTTTGGTTGTCAGGCGCATTACAGCTTCTGTTTGCAAACCAATAGCTACACCCAGCGCCGGAAGCATATCTTGCGGACTGGCAACCAGGTGGTCAAAATGAACAAGAGATTTAAAACTGCCTCTGTTCAATGCTTTTTTATTTTTTCCAAACAAAAAAGCCTTAAGTTTTCTTAACAACTCCATACATAAAAATTTAAATTAAACAATAATTATTAACTAAAGCTGAGTATAGCGATTTTTATATTTTTGTCAAGTTTTCGTTAAGACATATTTTACGGTTGACTTATAGAGTGGGGCTGATGTAGTGCAGTTATTTTTCTATAACCACGACGGCTTGGGCAAACGGATAGTCATCGCTTAGGCTCACTAAGGCTTGGGCGGTTACGCTGAGTTTTTGCAAATATGTAAAAGCCATACCGCTAATCAGCAGTTCCGGCTTGCCTAAGTCCGTGTGCAGAATTTGAATATCTTTCATAAAAATGCCGTCGCGGAAACCCGTCCCCAAAGCTTTGACAAAGGCTTCTTTGGCCGCATAGGCTTTTGCCAGCCTACAGGCTAATTCTTTATAAGTTAAATCGCCGCGCGAATCCAATTCAGCTTGCTCGCGAGCTCCCATAATCTTTTGCTTGAAGCGTTCCAAAAACTCCGGAGATTTAGCAATTCTCTCAATATTTACAATGTCGCAGCCCAGCCCCAATATCATAAATCATACTCCTACTTGTTGGCACGAGAAACATAGCTGATTGATTTTGCAGATTTTAAAGCCGTTACAAGATTGTTCAGCTGTTCCACATTTTTAACTTCTATATCCAGCAAAATTTCAAAGTAGCTGACGGTGCGGTATGTAATATTCAAGTTCATAATATTAGAGTTTGCCTTGGCTACAATATTCGCCACATCGGCCAAAGCCCCCGGTTCGTTGCTAATCATCAGCTTCAGGCGGGCTGTATGCTTTTCATTTTCGGCGTCTGTACCCCAGTCAATATCCAGCCAGCGCTCCGGCTCTTTTTCATAATTTTTCAGCGACGGACAGTCCAAAGTATGAACAGTTACGCCTTTGCCGGTGGTAACAATGCCGACAATTCTGTCGCCCGGAACCGGATGACAGCAGCCAGCAAAATGCACAGCCATGCCGTCTATCAGACCTTTAATTTTAAGCGCATCTTTTTTAGATTGTTCTTTTTTGAAAACCGGCAGTTTAATAGAGCTTACCATTTTTTCAAGTTTTGATTGTTTATAGGCCGGATGCACAGCGCGCAAGACATCCCAGCCTGTCACCAGTCCTTCGCCGACTTTGGCATAAATATCGTCAACGGTTTCGGCCTCAAAATTAGAAAGCACATTGACAAGGCCTTTTTCACTAAATTCCTGTTCTTCCTGCTTAAACAGCTTTTCCAGAATTTCTTTGCCCAGAGTGATAAACTGCTCACGCTTATTGATACGGACATAGCGGCGGATTGCGGCTTTAGCCTTACCGGTAACCACAAACCTATCCCATTCCACCGACGGATGCTGATTTTTAGCGGTTAAAACTTCCACCTGATCGCCGTTTTGCAAAATCGTCCGCAGCGGCTTAATTTCGCCGTTGATTTTAGCTCCGACGCAGGTATCGCCAACATTAGAATGCACGGCATAGGCAAAGTCAACCGGCGTAGAACCGACCGGCAGGCCGATTAAATCGCCTTTAGGCGTAAAACAGAAAACTTGGTCATTATACATCTCCAGCTTGGTGTTTTCCAAAAACTCATCCGGATTTTGCGCCTGATCCAAAATTTCCAGCAGCTCGCGAATCCAGCGGAAGTTTTTACCCTCGGTGCGCTGACCTTGCTTATACGCCCAATGGGCGGCCACGCCTTTTTCATTAACTTCGTGCATTTCATAAGTGCGGATTTGCACTTCAATCCGCACGTCATACGGACCGATCACTCCGGTATGCAAAGACTGATAGCCATTCGGCTTAGGAGTAGAAATATAGTCTTTAAAACGGCGCGGCACCATGTGATATTTGCTGTGAATAATACCCAAAGCCTGATAGCAGTCCGCCACGGTATCAACACAGATACGAAAGGCCATAATATCGGAAAGCTGTTCAAAAGAAGCATTTTTCAGCTGCATTTTGCGCCAAATGGAATACGGAGACTTCTCGCGTCCGGTAATGGTGCAATGCACGCCGTTATCCGCCATATCTTGTTCCAGCTGCTTAATAATCTTCGGCACAATATCGCTGCCCTGCTCGCGTAAAAAGTTCAGGCGGGCGACAATAGAGTCATGCGCGTCTTTATAGAGTTCGGCAAAAGCGATTTCATCCATCTCTTCTTTGACTTCCTGCATGCCGATGCGCTCGGCCAAAGGTGCGTAAATATCTAAAGTTTCTTTAGCTATGCGGGCGCGTTTTTCCGGCGGGCAAAAGTGCAGGGTGCGCATGTTATGCAGACGGTCGGCAAGCTTTATCAGCAGCACGCGGATATCTTCCGACATCGCCAAAAGCAGCTTGCGGAAATTTTCTGCCTGTTTGCTGGAGCCGGATTTTTGCTCAATCATCGCCAATTTGGTTAAACCGTCTACCAGCTGAGCCACTTGGTCGCCGAATAAATTGCGGATTTCATCAAGCGTGGTGTCGGTGTCTTCAACCGTGTCATGCAGCAAAGCGGCGATAATAGAGGCGCTGTCCAGCTTGAACTTGGTAAGAATGCCGGCAACCTCAATCGGATGCGAATAGTACGGGTCGCCTGAAGTCCGCAGCTGAGAGCCGTGTTTTTTCAGGGCAAACACATAGGCGCGGTTCAGCGCGTCTTCATCGGCGTAAGGGTCGTAAGATTTTACTAAATCAACAAGTTCATACTGTCTCAGCATCGGGCGTTATCCTGTCTATCAATAAAAAAAAGCAAAACATACATAATATATAATACGTTTTGCTTTATGAAATGTTAATTTTTCGGATGAAGATTATAAATCGTCATCGTCTCCCATGCCGTCGTCCAAAGCCTCATCGCCCAAGTCGGCGTCATCGTCAAAATCAATATCGGTGTCAGCGTCAGAATCCAGATTTAAATCATCATCGTCATCGCTGCCGTGAACCTGCATGGTGTCATTCAAATCTTCATCGCTGATCATATCGCTGGAGAACTGGCCGTCCATATCTGCCAATTCTTTTTCAGCCGCCAGAATTTCTACTTCTTCATCTTCCGGCTCTTCAACTTCAACGTATTTCTGCTGTCCCATAACCAAAGACTTCTGCAAATCTTCAATGCTTACGCGGTTCTCGGCGATTTCGCGCAAAGCCACAACCGAATTCTTATCATTGTCGCGTTCAACGCACAGCGGAGCGCCGGAAGAAATATCGCGGGCGCGCTGAGCTGCAACCATTACAAGGTCATAGCGGTTAGGAATTTTATCAATACAATCTTCAACAGTAACTCTTGCCATTTTAAATACCTTTTAATTAAAAGTTTGTCTGTTTAGTGTTTATACATACTATCCGTTGGAAATGCAAGGATTTTTTTCAAATCCGCCGGAATTTTATGCTGCTGTACTAAGCACGCCTATCTAAAAAACAGCCCCATGCAAACGCTGCCGTCATAATCTTTGGAGCCGGTGCGGCAATATTTGTTGGCAATATCGTGCCTTACAATATTTATGCCGCCGTCGGCGCAGGCAAAATAAGCATCGCTGCGCTCATACGTTCCCACGCAGCCCTGCCCGTTTTGCTTTATGCCTGAAGCGCCGTTCAAAAAGTTATGCGCTAAGTTGATTGAAACGCCGTATAATCCGGTGGCATTGCCGCTTCCCCAATTCTGAGTGGTTAAGGCTATACATTGCCTTTCGGTCAGCCCGCAGATTCGCAAGCCGAAAATTGCTCCGTCCTCGGATGCGGCCAGCAAAACCGAAGTATTTCCGCCTAAGGGCAGTTGATAGTCATTCTGCGGATATATTCCCAGCTGCAGCGCCTGCGACGATCCTAAGCCCTCATAAGTTTTTTGATTAGCATAGGTTGTCCGCACATTTGACACAATCTGCATCAGATAGTCTATAGACTTGCTGATTTTAAACTGTTCCATAGCTTTGCTGTATCCGGCAATTCCGCCGACACTCAGTACTCCGATAATTGCCAAAACACCCAGCATTTCAATCATGCTCCGGCCAAGTTCAGAAACAGACTTCTGCATTTATCTCTCCTTTTTATATTTTAGATATAGTTCATTAAACAGAACTACTCATAAAAAGTCAAGTGTTTTATATTAGAGGCATGAACAAAAGAGATGCTCAAAATATAAGTGATAAAATTGTTGCCGTTCTTAAAGAAGAACGCATAAAAAAAGGTATCAGCCAATATAAACTGGCTAAAGATACCGGCATGAGCAAAAGCTCTATACTATATATAGAAAACGGCAAGCAGCACCCTACCCTTTATACAATCATCCTTATTTCAAAATATCTGAATGTAGAAATCGGCAGCATTATCAGCTCTATTGATAATATGTGACAATAAACAGCGCTAAAAATTTAAGGCTTCCAAAAACGGAAGCCTTGCGTTTTTTTACACAATATCAGGTTTTACGCCATATCCGGCAGTAAAGGTTTCATATTCTGGTTATAATATTCTTCAGCCCAAGCGCGCATAGAATCAAGCACCGGCTTCAAGTTATAGCCTAAATTTGTCAGAGTATATTCAACTTTCGGCGGAATTTGCGCATATACGGTGCGGATTAAAATTCCTTTTTCTTCCAGTGCGCGCAAGTTAGAAGTCAAAACTTTCTGCGTTATATCGCCAAGCTCTTTTTTGATTTCGCCAAAGCGTTTGGTGCCGTCCATCAACTCTTGAATAATCATCACTTTCCAGCGGTCACCCATGGTTTTCAGGGCCATTTCCACCAGATTTTCCGGCATTTCTATCATTTATTTTCTCCAAAATTCACATCATTTTTATATTTAACATACCAAATTTTATTTTTCAAGTCCTATTGCTTGCTCAGGCACAGATTTATTTTTTTTGCTGCTTCCACTTTAAAAAGCCTTTGCCGCCACTATCTTTATGCACACACAATTTGAAAGGGAGATAAAAATGCGCCGAATCTGTTTGTTTGCCGGTTATGATAAAGATAATCAAATTCAAGATTATGTAGTCTATCTGATTAAGGAACTCGCCAAAATCAGCGAAGTTTATTTTATGGGCAACGGACGTTTTCCGCCTGACGAGCTGTTCAAAATCGCCCCCTATACGCAAATGTTTTACTCTCAGCATATGCCGCTTAAGGATTTCGGCTGCTGGCAATATCTGATTGCCAAACTCGGCTGGGAAAAGCTGGAAAAATATGACGAGCTGATTTTGTGCAACGACAGCGTTTACGGTCCGTTATATAATTTAGAAGATTTTTTCCGTTCTATGGAGCGAAAAGGCTATGATTTTTGGAGTGCGACTTCTGATTATGAAAGCAATTTTCACCTGCACAGCTATTGCATGGTCTTTACGCAGGATGTTATCAAAAACGCTCAGTTCCACAAATTCTGGCGTTCGGTTCCTTTTGCCTATGACGCCGACAACTGCGAGCGGGAATTAACGCCGCTTTTAACCGAGCAAAGTTTTATCGGCAACAGCTATATCCGCACTTTTAAGCAGGAAAATGTTTTGCATAATCCGGTGCAGATGCTGCAGGAGCATAAAGCCCCGTTTGTAAAAGTTAAAAGCTTTCTGCCGGAAAACGAATATACTGCAGGCACCGGAATTGAACTGCGCCATCAGCTGCGCACCCGTACGGATTATGACACCGCGTTAATTCAAAAACATATAAACATGGCGCACCTGCCGCAGACGGTAGGTCAGAAAATTGCCCGCTTTGCCGGTTTATAATCAGGCAGTCCAAGCGTTAGGCAAATGTTTTACGGTAAAAGGCAGCCGCACCAGAATTGCGTCAAAACGCAGGTCGTAATTTTTATATTCCGGATGGCTGCCTGCAAAAACTTCAGCGCCTTTAATCAGGCGCAGCTGCTGCTTGCGGATAATGGCATAGGCCGCCTCATCTAAAGTGCGGCGCTTTTTGACTTCGGCAAACACCAAACATTTATGCCGGCAGGCAATAATATCTATTTCTCCGGCGGTAGTTCCGCGCCCGACTGTAATATTTTTAGCAATAATCCGATAGCCATGCAGCCGCAAGTACATACGCGCTAAAAATTCCGCCCACTTGCCGCTATGGTAATTATTCATTTTTCAGTTCCAAAGCCAAGGCATACACTTCGTTTTTATTCAAGCCGAATTGTTCCGACAATTCCTTGACTGCAGATTTCAGAGAGGTTTCCTGCAAGCGTTTTGCCAGCAAATCCCGAATATCGGCCACCGCATACTGAGGCTCTTCCGGCGGAGCGACAATAAATACAAACTCGCCTTTCGGCTCGTTTTCGGCAAAATGCGCCCGCACCTCGGCAAAGCTGCCGGTCTGCACTTCTTCATACATTTTTGTAAGTTCGCGGATAACCGAAATTTTACGGCGGCCGAAAACTTCCGCCGCCTGTTCCAAGGTTTTCAGCAGACGCGGCGCGGTTTCATAAAAAATCAGCGTACTGTTAATATTTTTAAGCTCATTAAACAAATCAGAGCGGGCTTTGTCTTTGTTGGGAATAAATCCGGCAAACAAAAAACGGTTTGTCGGCAGGCCTGAAAGCTGCAGCGCTGTGATAACCGCGCAGGCGCCCGGTACGGCTGTCACATAAACACCCTGTTCGCGGCATTTGCTGACCAATTTATACCCGGGGTCGGAAATCAGCGGCGCTCCGGCATCGCTGACCAAAGCCATAACATTGCCCTCGTTAATCAAATCTATCAGCTGCTGCGCCTGCTGTTCCTCGTTATGGTCTTGATAGGTAATAAACTTTTTATGCAGCGGCAGCCCCAGCAGCGAAAAAAGCTTTTTTGTCATTCTGGTATCTTCGCAGGCGATTATCGGCGCTTCATTCAAAACATCTAAAGCGCGCTGCGAAATATCCTGCAAGTTTCCGATAGGGGTAGAAATTAAATAAAGACCGTTTTTTAACATCAAATTCACTTTACAAAAACAAGTTTAAGCATTATTACTAAGGTATTGTTTTATATTTTAAGGAAAAATGCAAGTGTTAAAAAAAATAAGCGCCCTGTTTTTATTGTTTGTAATCGGAGGCTGCAGTTGGCTTCAGCATTCCGAACCTATGCCGCAGCAGACGTTTAACTATCAAAGCAGCCTGCCGCAAAATACGGTGGAAATGACTGATTATTCTCATGTAGACTTAGGCAATGCCGAAAGTTTCAGGGTTGCCATGCTGCTGCCGCTCAGCGGAAAAGTCAGCGACATGGGGCAAAACATGAAAAATGCCGCTCTCATGGCTATCGGCGACTTAAACAACAATAATCTGCTAGTGCAGTTTTATGACACCAAAAGCACGACCAGCGGCGCGCGAATCGCAGTTGAAAACGCCATAAACGCCAAAAGCGATTTAATTATCGGCCCTTTGCTGGGTGAAGAAGTCGCGGCTATCAGCGAAACCGCAAAAAATGCAGATATTCCGGTTATTTCATTTTCTACAGCGCCTAACGTTCTGCAAGACGGCGTTTATACCATGGGGCTGCTGAACGAAGAACAAATAGAAAGAACAATCCGCTATGCTGTATCTCAGGGACGGCTGAAATTAGCTTTAGTTTTGCCGGATAACCAAAGCGGCATAAACATGTTTAAGGCAGCGATGAACGCAGCGCAGCTGCACGGCGCATCTGTTGTAAAAGTAGGGTTTTATGCGCCGAACAGCATGGACTTTACCAAGCTGGCGGCACAAATTACCGGTTCTGCCCGCGTGGCAGCTTCTCAGCGCAAAAGCAAAACGACCGATAAAAACGCAGCTAAAACAGAAGAAGAAGTTGCTCCGCTGGACTTTGACGCATTACTGGTTCCGGAGTTTGGCAACCGCCTGAAATCAATTACTTCCATGTTCAGCTATTATGACGTTTCGGCGCCGGAAGTTTTGTTTTTGGGAACATCTGTCTGGGGCAACACCAACCTAAGCAAAGAAACCGAGCTGTACGGCGCCGTATATCCGGTTATGTCCATGTCCAGCCTGGCTCGCTATAAACAAAAATATTATGAAATGTTCAGTCAAAAATCCAATGACTTAAGCATTTTTGCCTATGACGCCGTGGCTCTGTCTTCGGCCTTATCGCACAAAGATAAGGATTATTTAAAGGAAGCGATAACCAATCTGGACGGCTTTTACGGAATGAGCGGAGCGTTCAGAATTTTTGCCAACGGTAAAAACGAACACGGTTTGGATATGGTAAAAGTTACATCCGGCGGTCCGCAGATGATTGAAGCGGCTAGCAGCAAGTTTTATTCGGCAAATCCGGCCTATGCGCAAAGCGGCGTTACGGATTTTTATATGCCGACGGTTTACGGCAAAAACAGCAATGAGCTGCGGCAAATTCTGTTAAACGTGCAATAACTTTATTTTTTGCTTGCAAAATCCGGAAATATGCCCATTATAAAGAAGTATTTTTAATGAAGGGCTTAGGATTGAAAAGCCGCCAACTCGGTCAGGTTCGGAAGAAAGCAGCCGTAACGGTCAGTACAAGGTCTAAGTCCCTTCGCCTTTAATGAGTTTAATAAGAATGGCTGATAACGATACACAATATGTGGCTTTGGCTCGCAAATACCGCCCGCAGACTTTTGAAGATTTGCTGGGGCAGGATGCGCTTGTGCAAACATTGACTAACGCCATTCAAAATAACCGTCTGCACCATGCTTATATTTTGACGGGCATCCGCGGCGTAGGCAAAACTACAACCGCCCGCCTGATTGCCCGCGCCATAAACTGCACCGGTCCGGACGGCAAAGGCGGTCCGACAATTCATCCCTGCGGAGAATGCGAAAACTGCAAGGCGATTGCCGCCGACAGACATATTGACGTGATTGAGCTGGATGCAGCCTCCAAAACCGGCGTAGACGACATGCGGGAGATTTTGGACGGCGTGCGCTATAAGCCGACCATGGCTCGCTATAAAGTTTATATCATAGATGAAGTCCACATGCTTTCTAAAAGTGCATTCAACGCTTTGCTGAAAACTTTGGAAGAGCCTCCGGCGCATGTGATGTTTATTTTTGCCACAACCGAAATCCGCAAAGTTCCGGTTACCATTCTGTCACGCTGCCAGCGCTTTGATTTGCAGCGTATCAGCATAGAAACTTTGGTTAAATTGTTCAATAAAGTTCTGGCGGCGGAAAATATTGAAGCTGAAGACGAAGCTTTGCATATGGTTGCCCGCGCAGCAGACGGTTCGGCACGCGACGGGCTTTCTATGCTTGACCAAGCCATTGTGCTGGGCAACGGCAAAATAGAAAATGCAACTGTAAAAAATATGCTGGGTTTGGCAGACAGACAGCAGACTTTCGCTATGTACGAAAAATTGCTGGAGGGCAATGTGGCAGAAGTTTTGCAAATTTTGCACCAGCTTTATACCGACGGCGCGACTCCGATGCTGGTTATTCAGGATTTGGTAGATATTACGCACCTGCTGGCAAAGGTTAAGATTATACCGGACTATATAAATGATCCGTCGGTCGGCGAAAATGACCGCGAGATGTGCAAAAAGCTGAATGCCGCGCCGATAGCAATTCTTTCTAAGATTTGGCAGATGTTAATAAAAGGAATCAGCGAACTGCAGTACGCCAATGTGCAGATAGACGCGCTGGAAATGATACTGATGCGCATAGCCTACTCCGCTAACATGCCGACTCCTGCAGACCTGCTGAAGGAATTAAAAAAAAAATCAGGACTGAATAATTCAGCCGCACCCCGTAAGATTATTTTGAACAGCTCAACTGCCGTTGCAGACTCGGAATCCCATATTGATTCGGAGCTGACAGAAAACAGCGGCTTTGAACTTTCGGCGCCGGAAGATTTAGCTAAACTGCTGAATGCCAAACGGCAAATGCTGCTGCTGTATGCGGTTAAAAACGATATGTCGTTCAAAGAATTCGCCGTCGGCAGAATGCGTATTGCTCTTTCGGAAAAAGCCGATAAAGATTTAATCACAAACCTGCGGAAATTCTTGGCCAAAGAAACCGGCGTTTCTTGGGTTATAGACATAGATTACGAGCCGCTGGGCGAGACTTTGGCCTATAAAGAAACCAAAGAGCTGGAGCGCGACAAGAAAAATATCTCTGAATATCCGTTAGTAAAAGCTATACTTAGCGAGTTTAACGGTGCTAAAATAGAGACCGTTATCCGGAAAGCGGTTGAAAATGCCGAAGATGAAGAAGCGGCAGATTTTATTGTTCCGGAAGAAAATTCTGAAACTTATGATGATGAGGATAATTAAATGTTAAATATTCAAGGAATTATGAAACAAGCTCAGCAAATGCAGCGCAAAATGCAGGAAACTCAGGCTAAATTGGCGCAAGAAGAAAAAGAGGGCGTAAGCGGCGGCAATTTGGTTAAAGTTGTGCTGAACGGCAAATCGGAAATGAAAAAAATCAGCATAGACAAATCATTGATGAACGCTGAAGAAGTTGATGTTTTAGAAGATTTAATTTTGGCTGCTTATAACGATGCTCATCAAAAAGTTGACGCCATGATGGAAGAGGGCATGAAAGAAGCCACCAACGGAATTGGCTTAGGCGGCTTAAAACTTCCATTTTAGTTTTTGAGGTTTTACCGTGCAAGGTAATGAAATAGAAAAACTAACAAAGATTATAGCCAAACTTCCGGCCTTAGGCACGCGTTCGGCTCGGCGTATTGTTTTGCAGCTTTTAAAAAAGAAAGAAACGGCGATGCTGCCTTTGATTGCGGCGCTGCAGGAAGTGGCGGATAATGTAAAAAAATGTCCGGTTTGCGGCAATTTTGATACGGCGGAGCCGTGTTCGGTTTGCCAAGACGCCGCCCGCGACCGCGAAACTGTCTGCGTAGTGCAGGATGTTGCCGATTTGTGGGCAATGGAGCGCGTTGGGCTGTACCGCGGACAATATCACGTTTTGGGCGGTATTCTTTCGGCGTTGGACGGCGTTACTCCAGACGATTTAAACATGGAAAGCCTCTTTTCACGGCTGCAGAACGGCGTAATAAAAGAAGTGATTTTGGCGCTGCCGGCAACCATAGACGGACAAATAACCGCACACTATTTGTTGTCGCGTCTAAAAGAATTTCCGGTAAAAGTGACAACTTTGGCACAAGGTATTCCGCTTGGCGCCGAGTTGGACTATATGGATGACGGAACAATCCAGTTGGCGCTTTCCGCCCGCAAAGAGTTATAGCATTAAAGGCGGTGTTTTAGACCGCCTTTAATTTATACTGACAAAAATTATTATAAATCTCTGCTCTGATTATTTCTTACATTGGCTTGCTGACCGTTGGTCACAACATAGGCCTTAGAGAATTCTTCGGACTGAATCATGCGCATGCCGGCTTTGTCTTTGATGATATACGCGCTGCCTTTTCCGGCTGTCTGCACAGCGCCGATAGCCCCTCAAACTGTTCGCCCTCTTTTACATTAAATGCAGCCACCGCTTCTTTAGCCTTAATGCCGGTAAATACTTTCCCCGGTTTAATATCTTCTTTAGCCGGAGCATTTTTTAATCCGGCAGCAAAATTAATATCTGTATCCCAAACATCTCCGGTTTCTTGTTGCATAAATGAAACAAACTTTTTCAAATGCACCACATCTTTAAATGTCTGCGGATTTTCGGCTAAATACTTGTTGATTTTATCAACCCGCCCCGGAGCGTCATAGCAAATCAGGACGCCGTCATTTTTTTTCAATATCTGATCAGCATTATCTTTCGGATTATGAAATTTATAGCCCTGCACGTCTTCCATAAAAGGTCCGTCGGCGCCCCATTCCTGTCTTTTTTGCGGCGAGGCGCCGGCAAAACCGTATGCAGGCATAATAACGCGGCGGATACCGGCAGGCTCTGCTTCCATAACATCGTTTGAATTAAATTTTTTTTCTGCTTCTTCATTTGTAATCATAACCGTTTCTCCTATAAAGTGTTTATGATTACAGTTTACCTTCCCCGATTGTTTGTCAATTTTTTTGTATAAATATATTATTAAAAAGATAATAACACTACGGCTTGACAAAATAGTGAAAAAATGATATATGAGAATTATATTTTTTATTATTAACTTTAATTATTATCATTATGTTTATACCAAAAGTTTTAGTTAGTGTTAACCGTTCCATTCCTGTGGGACAGCGCCGTGCGTATATTGAAAGAATTGACGGACAGTCTTATTTGAAAACCGATATTCTTCCCGGTGACTTTTTGCTGGCCGACGGCTGCTTTTCGGCTTCTACCGTCTATCAGCAGGAACGAGGTGTTTTTATCGGAGCAGATGACAAGTATATTGAGCTGTCATCTATCTCTGACGGAACATTTACACGCAGCGAAGTCTTTGAATGGTGCAAGGCAAACGGTGCGGTTCTGCCTGATATTGCTGATTTGCAGCGTATTGACGGATTAGCCGCCGCAGCCATTAACAACAGTTTACGCCAGATTGGCTTGGAAAAATCCGTTTTTACTAAAGACGCAGCCTCCGAGTTTTGGTCTAAGGAAAGTCTGGAGAACCAGCAGGGCATTACCGAACGCCGTATTTTGCTGATTAAGCAGGTTATCGGTCTCAACAAAACGGAATTTCCTAGATTGGACGGACCTATCGGCATCTGTAAGGCCTTTTTGCCGGATGTGATTTGGGTTCGTCAGAGCTTTGCGGATTCATTCTGGATTCTGCAGCAAATTGCTCCGGATTATTTTTATATTCTGGAAAGTCAGGTGCATAACAGCCCAGAGCAATGCAAAAACATTGACAACGGCAATATTCATCTGGAGGGCGCAAGCTTGGTTGTTGAAAACCCTGTCGGCGAAGTATATACCGAAAACGGCTCGCAGTTTATCACAACCCATAAGGACTACTTCCGCCGCGTAAATTGCTCGCTTTATACAAAAGTCGGAGAAAACTATGACCGCTGGACGGTGCAGAACACTAAGCAGTAATATTTGCTGAATAACTTTAAAAACAGCTTTCATTTTTTTAATGAAGGCTGTTTTTTTGTTTGTAAAAGTTATATTTTTTGCTATATATAAAAAAAATAATCTATTGAGGACGATATATGACAGAACAGCAGCTGCCGCCGGAAATTATGAAACAAGCCGTAAAGGGAATAAGCTATATTGCCCACCCGCTGCGTCTGCAGATTTTGGAATTTTTAGACGTTAACGGCGAAGCGTCGGTTTCGGAAATTACCAAGGCGGTAAACGACGAGCAAATGATTGTATCGCAAAGCCTGAAAAAACTACGCGATGCCGGATTGGTTACAACGCAAAGACACGGAATTTTTATATATTACCGCATTCAAGAAGAATATCCGGCCAGCATATTTGTCTGCCTGCGCAAGCTTTACGGCTATATGACGGACAGCCTCCGTTTTTTGGCCGATGACTGCAAAGCCTTATTGCCTCCTGATTACACCACCATGGCCGCCAATCGCATTAAACTGTTTGCCAACTATGATAAAATGCGGATTTTAGAATTTTTGCTGCTGCACGGAGAAAGCAATGTATCGCAAATCGTGCAGGGGACAGAGAGCGAGCAGCTTAAGGTTTCGCAATATCTGCGCCGACTTAAAGACGATGCTTTTGTTACCAGCCGCCGCGACGGACGTTTTATTTATTACAGCATAACTAAGGGCGTGCATAAAACCGCGCTGCAATGTATTCATAAACGCTATGCCAAAATAGGCAAGCTTATCTGAAATAATGTGTTGAAACAAACGCCTTTTCTGTTATAATCAACCTGTTTTGCAACAGTTTTGGAGGCTTTATTATGTTTACAGAAAAATGGAATTACCGCTTTTTAGAGTTAGCTTCGTTAGTTTCAACTTGGTCAAAAGACCCCTCTACCCAAACCGGAGCTGTTGTGGTGGGACCGGATAAAGAAATCCGCGCCACCGGATATAATGGCTTGGTGCGCGGCGTTTCCGATGATATTCCGGAACGCATGGAACGCCCGACTAAATACGATTTTTTTGAACATGCCGAACGCAACGCCATTTATAACGCCTGCCTGACCGGAACCCAGCTCAAAAGCTGCACTATTTTCTGCACGCTGACGCCTTGCACCGACTGCGCCCGCGCTATTATTCAGGCCGGCATCAAAGAAGTGATAACCTATGAATATAAGCCGGATGAAAATGACCCTAAAAATACTTGGCGGGATAAACTTAATTATTCGGCACAGATGTTTGCCGAAGCCGGTGTGGCTTATATTGAACTTCCTCGTAAAAAATAATTGATTTCCAGCGGCCTATCCCCTTTAAATCTCACAAAAAGTCCATATATATGTAACCGATTAAATTTTTGCCAAAACTACAAGGAGGTTGGATAATGAAAATTTTGATTGCTGATGACTGTCCGCTGTTCCGCGACGGTTTGAATTTACGGCTTTTAGAAATTTTTCCAAACGCCAAAACCGAACAGACATCAGGTTTTGCCAACACTATCAAATTTTTACAGAATCAAAAAGACGTTAATCTGCTGATTTTAAATGCTGAAATGCAGGATATGCCGTGGCAGGAGGCTCTAAAAGAAATCCGCCGGGTTTCTAAGGCTCTGATATTGATTATTTCCACTTCTGCCGACGCCCGAACCCTTAAAACAATTTTGGCAGCCGGAGCCGATGGCTATCTTTCCAAGCGGGCGGATGCCGATGAGCTGAGCCTTGCCCTGAGACTGATTAAAAACGGCGAAACTTATATATCTCAAAACAATAACAGCGGCGTTCCGCTGAATAACCTCAGCGGCACCGAAAGCGGATTAAAAACGCTGACTAACCGCCAATCACAGGTTTTAGACTTAATCGCCCAAGGCAAATCCAACAAACAAATTGCTTATGACATGGGAGTTTCCGAATCCACCGTAAAGCTGCATATTAACGCGCTTTTGCGCACCCTACATGTCAGCAACCGCACTCAAGCCGTAGTTACGGCGCAAAAAATGGGAATCATTTAGCAGTTTTTTTATCTTCAGAATCTTTTTTAGACTTTAACTGTCCGCAGGCCGCCAAAATATCTTGTCCGCGGGCAACCCGAACCGGCGCGGCAAATCCGGCTTTTTCCAATTCGCGGGCGAAAGCATGCACGCGGTTGTTTGAGCTTGGTGCAAAAGAACACCCTGGCCATGGATTAAACGGAATCAGGTTAAAACTGGCGCGCAGCTGATATTTTTTCATTAAAGCAATAAGTTCGCGCGCACATTCTAAACTATCGTTAATACCGTTCAGCAGCAAATATTCAAAAGTGATATAGCGGCTGCCGTCTCCGTTTTGATAAGCCCGGCAGGCTTCCATAACTTCATCAATCGGATAACGGTTGTTAATCGGCATAATCTGCGAGCGGATTTCATTATTCGGCGCATGCAGAGAAACTGCCAAACGCACGCCGGTTTGCTGCAGAGCCGGTAAAATCTTGGGCGCTATGCCGGAAGTTGACATTGTCACGCGGCGCCGAGAAATTGCGATTCCGTCGCCGTCAGTCAAAATCTGCAGAGCTTTTACGGTGTTTTCCAGATTATGCAGCGGCTCGCCCATTCCCATAACCACAATGTTAGAAAGATAGCGGGTTTCGTTAGTTGGACTCGGCCATTCGCCGTAAGTGTCGCGCGCCACCATAAATTCGCTGACGATTTCTCCGGCTGTCAGGTTACGGCTCAGTTTTTGGCTTCCGGTATGGCAGAATCGGCAGCCGACCGCACAGCCGACTTGGGTAGAAATGCAAACAGCTCCTCTGTCTTCTTCAGGAATATAAACCATTTCAACCCGCTGTCCGTCTTTAAATTCCAAAAGCCATTTGCGGGTCTTGTCGGCTGACAGCTGCTCAGCCACAATTTTGGGACGGCTGATAGTGAAATTATCGGCCAATTTTTGGCGCAGGTCTTTAGAAAGATTGCTCATTTTGGCAAAATCGGTTTCGCCGAAATAATAAAGCCATTGCCACAGCTGCTTAGCCCGGAACGGTTTTTCGCCGATTGCGGTTAAAGCAGCCTGCAGTTCTTCTTTGCTTAAGCCGATAAGTTCTGTTTTTTCCGTCATGGCTATTTTTTCTTGCATTTAGCTGAAATTGCCTGATAGGCGCTGGAGAAACCTTTAAGAGAATAAGTGTCTTTAGTAGTAGTTCCGCGGCTTGATTTGCCGTCTACAATCATTCTTTCGCCGCGTTTCATGGCTGCAATAATATTGCGGTCTTCCTGAGAGTTGACCATCCAGCCTTTAGAACCCTCGGTAAAAGTATTCTTAAAAGTTTTATCGCCGATTTTAATAACAAACGGAGCTTTGGTGTCAAAATTATAGCCGGCCACAAAGCTTACTTCATCAAAAGTTTTTTCGGACGGGCGGTGAGTAATGATTGTATAGATATCGCCGCGCTTGGTATATTTGCCCTCGTCTTTTTTAGGTGTGGACGACATATAGCAAATAAGGTTGCCGCGGTCGTTATAAGTCCAAGCGGTCCAGTCGCCGTATTCGCCCAAAACTTTAGGCATTTCTGCAGCGTTTGCCGCCGCGCCGAGAATCAAACCGCTCAAAACCAATAAATACTTTAACATTCTTTTTTATCCTTTTACGCTTAAATTTTGCTTGGATTATAGCAAAAAATTATATATAAACTATTAAAATTTACAAAAAATACAAGAGGAATTTTTAAGTTATGATGAAGCCTAATTTTTTAGATATGTCAAAACTGCTGACATCCAAGCGGATTTACCGCCTGTTTGACGCTGTAGAATCCCACGGCGGAACTTTGCGGTTTGTCGGCGGCGCCGTGCGCGATACTCTGGCCGGACGGCATAACAGCTTTGACTTGGATTTGGCTTCTGACCTGTCTCCGGACGAGCTGGTTGAAGCCTGTGAAGACTATGGGCTTAAGACTGTGCCTATCGGGCTGAAATTCGGCACTATCGGAGTAATTATAGATAATCAGGCGCTGGAAGTTACATCGCTGCGCCGCGATGTGATAACCGACGGACGCCATGCCAAAGTGGAATTTACCGATGACTGGAGCGTGGACGCCTCCCGCCGCGACTTAACCATAAACGCGGTGTATGCTGATTTATACGGCAATGTGTTTGATTATTACAACGGCATAAACGATTTAGAAAACGGCATTGTCCGCTTTATCGGCAATCCGGATGAGCGCATTAAAGAAGACTATCTGCGGATTATGCGTTTTTTCCGATTTTATTCTATTTTCAGCAAGCAGCCGATGGATAAAGAAGCCTTAAGAGCCTGTATTGCCAATAAGGACGGACTGCGCACGCTTTCTATTGAGCGGGTGCGCGACGAGCTGTTTAAGCTGCTGGTTACGCCGCGGACTGCCGAAACCATGCAGATTATTTTTGACAATGACATACTAAGCTACTTTCTGCCCAGCAAATCCATTCATATAGAAGCTTTGCAGCACCTGACCGAGCTGGTGGAAGATATGAAATACGAGGGAAATTTCCTGCGCCGCCTGTTTGTACTCTATCAGCCGAATGCTTCAGAAGCCGAAAATATGGCTCGGACTCTGCGTTTTTCTAAACGGCAGAAAGATAACTTTATAAACTGGGCCAAAATTAGCTTAATGCCGGAAAATATTTCTACTCCGAGCCAGCGCCTGCGTTTTATTTACCGCTACGGCAAAACGTTCTGTCTGGATAAAATTCTGCTGACTGCGGCAATTTATAATATTGAAAGCTCTAAAGTCGCCAATGTACTGCAAGAGGTGGAAGACGCGGTTGTGCCGATTTTCCCGCTGCGGGGGCGCGACCTGATAGAACAAAATATCGCTTCCGGCGAAAAAATCGGGCAGAAACTGGCTTTGCTGGAGCAGCTGTGGATTGACAGCAATTTTAATCTGACGCGCGATGAGATGCTGGAATTTGCTAGAAAAGCAATTTAACTTTGTTTCCGCTCTGCCGGCAGCTGCCGCCGCTGTTGATTTCGGCACGGCGGGCGCCGGTTCCGTTTTGGCACATAAAGCAGGTTGCTCCGTCCAGCCCGTCAAAAGTCACATAAAATCCGCCGTCATCTGCCGGAGCAATATCCCAATTTATTCCGGAAAAGCCGCTGAATGACGGCAATGCAGCTTTGCTCAGCCCGCTGTAATCGCCGAAATATGAAGTCTGAATTTCCGTGACCAGCGAGCCTAAATCCTGCTGAAAACGCATTTTATTTAAAGCGCTCTGCCCGCGGGCTACAGCCTTATAACCTTCGGCCGAAAGCTCGCCGTCAATTACCAAAGCCCCTAAAGTGTCGCTCATCTGAGCCGAGGCAGTTCCGCAGAATAAGCTTAAAACTGCTGCTGTAATTAAAAACTTTTTCATAACTTTCTCCTTATAAATTCATATTATTTTGCCAGCCGCGGGCGGCTTTGCTTAAATAATCATCAACCGGCGCCGCCTTAGGATAGCGGATATTTCCTAAAATCATCAGCTTGCTGTAATTTTGCAGCTCCGGCAGTTCCCAAGTTTTATGCTCCAGATAATAGCGCGCCAAATCGGCAAACAAACGGGCTTCCATAAATTCGCCCAGCTTAGAATATTTTATCTGCGGACTGTTCTTCAGGCGCTTGCGGAAGTCGGCGAAAAGTTTTTGGTGCTGCAGCAGAGCCGGAACTTTGCCCGACAGCGTATCATCAAAGCTTTGGCGGGCAAGCGGATTTTTCCAGCCGCCGCCGAACAACACAAAATTCGCGGTTAAATCTATATTATCCGGCACAGAAGCGGCTGAATACGCCGCTAAATATCCGGCAAAAAATTCCAGCGTATGCAGAACATCGCAGAAAATCTGTTCATTTTCCGCCGGATTTCCATAGGTGTTTTCAACATAGGCAAAAAGCTCAGAAGTTTTATAAAAAGCCGGATCGCCGGATTTCGGCGGCGTCATTTCATAAAAATTTTGCCCCAGCGCAAACAGATATTGCAGCAATTCCGGCAATAATTTTCCCTGCAATCCCCAATGCGCTTCCTTGTCAAACGCCGCGCCTTTATAACGCAGCACAAAACTGTCCGTATACTCATTAAACGGACCGGCGTCCCAGCTGATTTGCGCCCTGCCGTTTTTTATCCAAGCCAAATTGGAGGTGTTTCCGGCATTGATATAGCAGCCGTCTCCCTCCTGCCGCGAAATATGGGCATTATGCGGAGCAGCCAGCGGCGCACCCTCAAAGCCGTTCATCAGCAAAGCCGAACGAAAGTCGTTTATAACCGGAATATCGGTCAAATCTGCCAGCAGCTGAGCCGACCCCATCTGCGTGGTAAACGGCAGCGTTCCGCTGATTTTAGCCAGCGACGGCGGATTATGGTCAAGCGTTTTGCCATGAAAGCCGACAGCTTGCACGCTGCTTTTATCAATTTTATTCTGCCGGCAAAGCTCATTAACCGCCTCCGCCACGCCTGCAACATATTTTTGGTGTACGGCTAAAAAATCATTATCCTTTATCAGTTCTGCCGCCGGTATTTTCTGCGTAACCACCCGCTGCCGCAAAGCGTCTATGCGTTGTTTTTCGGCCACGCTGTAAGGAATGCTCAAGCTGCATATATCTGTAATTTTTTCCCCGTCAAACTCCGTCAGCACCACGTCAACGGCGTCCATGGAATTTCCGGTCATATTGCCGATAATGCGCAGTTTAGCCATTGATTTTATCTTTCAGCAGCAGCGCCGCGCCGATTAACCCCGCATTATTGCCGGTTACAGCTTTTTGCAGCCGCAGCGGATTATGATAGCCTTTGGCATTTACGGCCTTTTCAACTGCCGGATAATCAACAATTTCCGCCAAACTTCCAGACAGCGCCACCGCTTCGGTGTCTAGAATGCTATTCAGCAAAGCCACGCTGTCTGTCAGACGTTCCTGCCATTCGGCAAAAGCTTTTTCCGCTGCCGGATTATGTTCATTTTTCAGTTTGCAAAGCGCAAAGCAATCACACTCGCTTACCCCGTTTTGCTTAGCCAAAGCCGCTAAATCTCCGCCGGCCAGCAAAAACGGCAGCTCGCCCGCTGCACCGGTTTTACCGCGTAAAATCCGGCCGCCGCAGATTATTCCGCAGCCCACGCCGGTTCCCAAGGTCAGCATAACCGCCTGTTCGGTTCCTTTCAGCACGCCGATTTTATATTCCGCCCACAAAGCAGCGTTGGCGTCATTTTCCACCAGCAGCGGCTTGGCTGTTAATTTATGAAAGCAAATATTTTCATATCCGACCGGCAGATTGTGCGGTTTTGCCGTAAGTTTCTCGTTATATACCACACCGGCCGTCGCCACCGCTGCGCCGTCAAACTCCTCTTCGCTCAGACGCTTTTTTATATATTCTTCTATTTTTCCTGCATCTTTAGGCGTCGGCGCCGAAACTACCGGGCTTAGCAATTTTCCGCACACCGAAACCACCGCCGAAGCAATTTTAGTGCCGCCGATATCAAAAGCCAATATTCTCATTTTTGCCTCCTTATATATATTCAGCATAAGTCAAGAATGTAAAAACTTTATTAGCAGCACAAAAAACAACGCCGATTTTTTTAATAACCGGCGCTGTTTTATTTTTTTATCTGCCTTGTTTTTCTTGAGCTTTTTTCTGAACTGCCTGCTGAATATTCAGCGGCTTCTGTCCGGTTTTCTGCTCTGTTTTAACGTCAGTTTTTTGCTGAGTAACCGGCTCTTGCTGCAGAGCTTGCTTTTTATTTTTCAGCTCCTCAATTTTTTCTTCATTGTTGACCGGCTGCTTGTTTTCAATATTTATCTTTACCGGCTTTTTATCTTCTGACTGCTTGTCTTTGGCCGCAGGCTGTTTCTTTTTGCTGAAGATTCTATCCAGCAATGCTCCGGCGCGTTTCCGCAGCTTTTTCGCTCCCAGCGCATTGCCCAGCACGCCGAACATACCGACGCCGTCCCCCCGTTGATTATCAACCGTATGAGTTATGGTGGTTTTAATATCTATCTGTTTGTAAGGACTGTTGCCATCGGCATAAGTAGTGTAGCGGTCGCCGTTGGCATTCTGCACAAAACGTCCGGAATCATTTTGGGAAGCGTTGGAATCCAGCACCCCGTCATTTTGATACGGTGCGCCGTTCACATAGCCGACTTGATTGTAACGGTTGATGTGAGCGTCAATCTCCTGAAAGGCTTTAACCGATTCCGGCGACAAATTAACGTGTCCGTCGCTGGTTACGGAATTAGCCAGATTGCTGACTTCATGCTGAGAAACTCCGGTTTCCTGGCTCCACCCATCGCCCAAAACCATATGGTTGCCGTGTGAAGCCACATCCGGTGCGCCCTGATTATGCAGAGTCATATTATCCGGAGCCTGCGCGCCGGCGTCATGCGCCGCCATCAAATAGCGATACGGATCAATGTGGGTGCCGTTATCATGATTGTATTGATTGATTTCATCAACGCGCTGCTGCAGCACATCTTCATGGCCGGCATACCATTTGCCGACAGTTACCTTTGCCCGCTCTTTAACACCGTCATCATAAACGGTTTCGTGGCGGTTGGTTACTTCCTGCTCTTTGTGCTGGAACAAATCATTGCCCGGATGAGCATGGTTGTAGGCGTCTATAGCCATATTGGCTGTCACGCGTCCAGCGGTAGCGCCGGCCACATTAGCAATAGCCTGCACGGCAGCCCAGCCAGCGGATTCAACCTTGCCTAATCCGGCTTTACGGGAATCGCCGTAGTTAGAAATAACGCCGTTAGTAGTTCCGACAGCCAAAGCGCCGATACCCAAAGCCGAAGCAACTCCCGGGTTTCCGGTAGCGGCAAAACCCAGCGCCGCCGCCCCCATTGCAGTTGTCGCCACGGTCATTACCAGCTTGCGGTTTTTCAACATAGCCTTAAATCCCGCCGGTTTACCCTCTTTCTTTTGCTGTTTCCGCCATTTATAAATCTGCATTGCAGTCATGGTAACAGCCAAGCCGGTGCCGATTGCCATACCGGCAACCTTGTTAGCGCCCATAGTGCCGATAGTGGTAATAGCGCCTGAAACCAGAAAGGCCGAAGCTGCGCCTTTAACCGTGCGTTTCAGCATTTCTATGCGGGCGGTCTTTTTATTTGTCTTGTTATCAGTGCGGGCGTCTGCGCGTTTATCTAAATCTTGAAGCGGCTTAAAGACTGACATCACAACCGGCTTGTCGCGGCCGACTGTCTGCGCCAAAGTGTCGGCATATCCGGCTGTTGCGTTTACGGCATTATCAACACCGGCTTCAAATGCCTTAGAGCTGATAGCCATCGGCTTATCCGGATTCGCCAGCTCGGCAGTAAACTGATTCAAAAACTTTTTGTCAGTAAACTGTTTCGGATGCTCTGCTGCCCCTTTTTGCACTTGGTCTACCACATGCAAGGCATATAAAGTTTGCGGCAGCTGTTCAGAAACTTCTTTCTGCAGGTCTTCCGCTTTAAACTTTGTATCGGTGCCGATGTTTTCCAGCAAAACATTCTGCTTGGCCAAACGTATAGAAGTATCAAGCTTGCTGCCTGCGATAACTTTGACGCCGTCGCTGTAAACATCGCTTTGCTTGCCGTCTTTATCCATAAACTGCGGTTCAACATTACCTTTGTCATCTAAAAACTTAAAGTTGCTGACCAGTTTAGCCGTTTCGGCGTCTATTTCCACGCCCTGCAGCTGCTTATTCAGCTCTTCATAACGCTTTTGTAGCTTTTCTGAATCGCTTTCTTTTACGTCTTTTATATTATACAGCGCTTTATATTCATCAAACTGCTCGCCGAGCATCTTTTCGCCCTGACGCATTTGCTGAGCTAATGTCTTGTTGTTTTTATCATCGCGCCAATCTTTATCCAGCGCGTCATACATCTGCACATAGCCCTCATAGACATCAGCGATATTGGTTTTGTCGGCAAAATACATGTCATCAAAAGTATGTTCTTTGTTTGCCAGCATAGTTGTCAGCTGTTCCATACGGGTGCCGATTTTTTCTTTTTTAGCCGTCAAATCCTGCTTTTTGGTATCATCTTTTTCTTCAGCAATCTGCTTATCCAAACCGGTATAGGCTTTAGCTAAAGCGGCAGGCGGCACAAGGTTAAACAGCTCGTCATTGCTTACCATTTTGTCAGTAACGCGGCTTTCATATTCAGCCAGCTGCTCATCCGAAAGTTTAGGCAGCTTATCATTCAGCAGCTCAATGCGGGCTTGGATTAGCTCTTCCGGCTGTTTAGAAACTTTGTTCCACTCGTCATCGCTGATTACTTTCATATCGCGCAACGCTTCAACTTTTACCATATCAAGCAAAGTATCGTTTTGGTCGGAATTAAAGCTGCGCAGCCGAGCCTCTTCTAGCTCAGGCTCTTCTTTTTTCTGAGTCTCATTAACCGGAGGCTGTTTTTCTTTATAATCAAGCGGAGCCACGACAATGCCCAAAGGAGTTTTTTCATCAGCCTGTCCTTTAGGAGCTGCCGCGGTTTCATACATTTTTCTAAAACTGTCGTCAATCGTATAAAGCTCATTGCCGTAATACATTTTGTCTTGGTCTTGATTGTTCAAAAAGCGGCTCAACTGCTCTTCTACTGCAGCTTTTTGCTCCGGTGTCTTATCAGCTAAATAAGCGTCTTTTTGACTGATGAACTCATCAAAATCCTGCTGATTATTCGGGGTGTAGCGGTGTTTGTCTGCCAATTCGTGAAAAGCACCGTAAACTTCTTCATCGTTGGCAAAAGCCGGAGCGGCAGCTGAAATATCATTATTTTGAGAAGTTATGTCTAAATAAGCTTTAATATCATCTATGGTTAAGCCTAAATCTTTGGCGGAGTGATTTTCCACGCTGACGAACGTTTTATCTTCAGCCGAAAGCTCGTCATATTTCTTGTCCGGAAAGTGTACTTTAGTCAAATTATCCAACTCTTCCGGAGTCGCGGTTTTAGCGGCTTCATCCAAAAATTTTTCATCTTGCTCGTCAATATCGCCGGTATGCTGCTTAAACTTATAGAACATCGCCGCCAGCTCATAGTCGCGGATACTGTTAATATCCCTGTTCCATTCTGATTTTACAAATTCTTGAAATTCCGTACTGTTTTTGATTTCAGCAATATCCTGATATTTTGACATAACCGTCTCTCCTGATAATTTTTCTTTAATAATAGCCCATTTTGTCTAAGAATGCAACATTTTTCGGATAAGGCCTCCTAAGATATCAGCGTTCATAATAAGCTTCGCGCGTCATAACCGGCGACGGCGTAATGTTTTGAATAAATATCGCCATCACATTAAAATTTTTCTGCATATCCAGAGAATAGGCGCGGTTCAGGCGCAAAATAACTTCTTCCTTATCATCATAGCCCAGCATCTGCGGAGTGAGGCAGTCCACCATATTACTGAAATTGTCAAAGACGGCTGTTCCCAGCACCTGACACAAAAGATGCTCGCGCGGATTATTTATATTTTCATATTCTATTACATCGCCGATTTTCAAATTCTGGCGTTTTTTATCAAACAGGCTCATATCAATTTTGCGTCCGGCTTTTATTTTGTTAAACGAAAACTCGCTTAAATCCATTTTATATTGCATTTTCAATCCCTTTTCATACATCGGCATAATATTGCACTTTTTTATTTAAAGCAAGTTTTTTGTCATATTTTTCTATAATAGCCGCAAATCCGCCGCTATCAGAACAACTGCCGGATATTCGGCAGCCCAGCGAGGATAAAGTGTAATTATGTTATTGACAGACAAAAAATAATTTAATATGTTAGCAGCAATGAGTTAGAGTATAGAAATATGCTCTGTCAATTTAATAAGAAAAGGTTTGAAATGAGTATTAGTCCGATTCA
>ERZ1034855.245-NODE-245-length-27418-cov-9.692395_pt1 | contig 27418 bp, 50 predicted proteins | sample MGYA00520699_ERZ1034855 | MGnify/ENA primary metagenome ERZ1034855 (study PRJEB33766, sample SAMN09781730) | gut metagenome | biome: gut microbiome | host: Homo sapiens | place: Madagascar | study: EMG produced TPA metagenomics assembly of the PRJNA485056 data set...
GTCAATAAAAAATGTGAAAATAATAATACTTTTTTTGCGGTCAGCTCTTTTCTTGCTCAACCGCCTCAGCTTGCGCAAGGATGGCTTTTTGCGTAAACGGCGTTGGCGTCCGTTCGCCGGTAAGCCAAGATACAAATGTGCGCTGCGGGACATTAATTTTCTCGGCAAAAGCACGCTGCGAAAGGCCGCTGCGTTCAACCTCCGCCCTCAGCCGGGCTTTAAAATTAAATGTTGATGTTTCGGTGTTATTCATTTTACGCTCCTTAACTGCCATTTTTATTTTTTCTACATTTTAATATTTTTAAGGCGTTCGCTGATTGATTTGTACAATAACTTTGCTTTTTATACGGTAGATAAGAAAAAACAGCACTTCTTGAAATTTCTAAAATTTTGCTGATTTCTTCTATACTTTTTCCTTGCTCCAACAGTGGTGTAAATTGTTCGAGATACGGATTCGGGTATTTACCTTTCGCCATCAGTATTCTCTTGCACTTTTGCTGCGAGATTGATAATCTACGCGCAACCTCGGCAATGTTGTTGTACAATTTATACATTGCCACAACTTCCTCCGGCGTTGGAGCAAAGCGGCGAAAGAAAACAAACTTATTGTTATACGAAACACTTTCGATATGTGCACAAGAAAGCTCTGTTTCAAGTTCAAAAATATTTGATAAACTGTAAAATCTTTCATTATGCTGCAAGGCGTGTAAAACATTCTTGACAGGAAGTTCAATCAAAACGGTTTTTGAATCACACTTGAAAGTTACGATTGCCGTTGTTTCTTCACCATAACGAATTATCAACCGTTGTAATCCTTTTGATAATTCATTTTCCCATGCGTTTTTTGAGGGCATTCCATTCATCCTTTCTTTATGTTATCTAATGCCTTCAAAAAGAACGATTTCTTTCCGGCAAAAATCATCATCCAATGTGCAAATAGAAATGCGGATTTCTTCATCCGCGTATTCTTTGTGGAAAGCGTGCGCGATTTGATATGCTTCGCGTTTTCTTGTGCTTCCGATATCCGAAGCAAAATAATCCCCGTGCTGTACTGCATAAAAAGTTTTTGACATTATAATTACCTCCTTGATTTTTTTGTCCGGCGGTGCTATAATGTCAGTGCAACCGCCGATTTGGTGAGTTGTGGTTTGGCGTTCCGCGTTTGCTTTGGTCGGCTTGCGGTTCGCCTTTTTTTTGCTCCTCTTTCTTGGAACATCTATATTATAACGCACACTGTGCGTAAAGTCAAGGTTTTTTTGAAAGTTTTTTAGATTTTTTCAAGTTTTTTTGAGGGAAATCGTTACGATATCCGTAATAAAACAACAAATATCAGTATAGTGTTTCTAATTTGGTTATAATATTACCAAGGAGCGATTAGAAATGGCTATACGAATTCTATTGTCCCGAAAACTTGGCGAAGTTAGATGGACACAAGCTGATTTATCTCGGAAGACGGGAATAAGGCCGGCAACGATAAGCGAAATGTATAATGAAGTTTGCTCGAGAATTAACCTTGAACATCTTGATTTGATTTGCGAAGCTTTGAATTGTAGCTTGTCGGAAATCCTTGTTTACGAACCGAGCAAAATCAGAATCACAAACGATCGGACGCGAAACGGCGCGATTAAAAAATGAAAAAGCAACCGCTTACCTTTACTGTTAAGCGGTTGCCTTTTTGTGCTATTGCGTTTCTTTGCTTTTTTACTGTGGACGGGCTGTGGACAAATCAAACAATAATTATTTTTAACAATGCGCCGGAAACGGCTTATATAAAGGGATTTCTGGCCCTTTGCAAGCGTTTTTCAAAAACGCTTTGTTTGACTTTTAATCAAGGTGTCCGGGGTTCGAATCCCCGATGGATCACCAGATATAACGCTTGAAACGCTTTATTTACAAGGGTTTCGGGCGTTTTTTCTTTTTGATTATATTTTTCTTTATGTGCCATATAGTTTGCGAAAAATTCGCTGCTGTGGACGGGCTGTGGACAAAAGAAAAAGGTCAACCGACCTTATTCTTATTGCCTTTGACGTCCTTTTCTTTGGCTTTGACGATTCCAAAAATGTTGACCTTTTCGATTGATTTACGAAGGCTTTCGAGATCTTCATGAGTGTAGACATCATCTGTGATGTTACCAGAAGAATGTCCCAAAAGGCGCTTGCGAAAAAAATCATCAGCGCCGCCCCGCTTTAAAAGTGTTGCGAAAGTGTGGCGAGTTGCGTGAGGCGTTAATGCTTCGTCAAGATTTAGTTCTTTCAACATTGGTTTAAAAAGATACTCGCGAAAGTAATTTGGGGTCATAGCTTCGCCGTTTTCCATGCAAAAAACAGTTTTTCCGTTTTGTGCGAGTTGCTCGTCAACAATCCACTGAACAGCCGTATGGACGGGAACGCGACGGTTTTTGCCGGCGGTCGTTTTTTTGCCGCCTATGAAACACTTTTCTTTGACATCATAATTAAATCGCGTAAGCTCAAGCATTTCGGAAATTCGCCAACCGGAAAGAATTAAATAAAGCGTCCACTTTGCGGCTTTGTTGACACTTTTTGCATAGTCATAAATCTTTTTGATTTCGACATCGGACAATGCCCGTTTTTGCGTTTGTTCAATTTTTGGCAGGATTATAAACTGAGCATAATTTTTTGTTACAATGTCATTTTCAAGCGCATAAGAGTATAGTACGGAAAAAAGAATTTTCAGTTTGTTTACCGCAGAATAGCTTTTACCGCTTTCAGAAAGCTTTTCAATGCATTCTTGAAGCTGAGATGTTCTGATATTTGAAAACGTCAAAGAATACAGTTTTTCGCAATGTTTGAACGATGCTTTGTAAGTATCCTGCGAACTTTTGCTTAATTGATTGAAACGTGCGCTTTTCAAAAAATCGTCATAAATCTGTTTAAAAGTCATGTCGGATTTTTTAACATTCGGATTTATATAAAATTCAATCCGCCGTTGTTCGGCCTCTTTTTTTGTTTTAAAAGAACCTAAATATGGCCGTTTATAAACGCCGTCAATTAACACGCCTGCGCCATAAACAAGCCACGGCCTTGCACGGCCTGTTTTTTTTGTAACTGTTCCGGTTCCGTTGGGGTTTCTCAATTTTATATCACCTCTATTGATTTTTTTAAGCAAAGATGATACAATAGCATTAAGGACAAATGCCATTATATCAGCGTGTCAGGTTGATTCTTGGTTTTTGCTTCTCCTCTTTATTCCCATCGGCGGCAACCGATGGGAATTTTTTTATATCATTTTCGTGAATTTACGAAAATGATTAATTTATTTTTTAAGCTTAATTGTAAATGTATCATATACTTTATCGTCCCACGCGGAGAAAAGCGAAAGTTGAATTTCAACATCTGTTTTTGCATCGTCAAGATAATATGCTTCTTGAACATCAACAGATTTTCCGGTCATGAGATCTTTGTCCTGGCTTTCAAAATCATAGCCATTAATTCCGTATGACGAAATCGGATTGGTCAAGCCAACGCCATCCTGGAACGCATCGGCGCTAATCGTATAATTCCAGTTGGCCTTTTCGCTGCCATTGTTGGTAAATGTATAGGTAACAACAAGAACAGATTTCCCATCATAATCTTTGGTTACAAAATAATCTTTTAAAGCCACCTTATAATTTGATATGTTGTTATCGCTTTTACTTGTGGAAACATTAGAATTTGAGGTGGTTGTGGCGTTGGTATCGCCTTTACTGCCGATACCAATCATAATTGCAACAAAAATGATGATAACAGCAAAAATTATTGCGACAATTAAACAACCTTTACGCTTCTTTTTCGGTTTTTGCGCCGGTTGCTGAGGTTGCGCTGGAAATGACTGTGGAGCCTGAATTGAAAGAGGTGCGCCGCAGTTCGAGCAGTTGTTTGCACCTTCGGGGTTTGGGGTTCCGCATTTTTGACAATACATTTGGATATTCTCCTTTGTTTTTTTATTTTAACCGCCATGTAAAGAGCGGCTAATTACCAGTATTTACCTGCTAACAAACGCTGTCCTCCGGATTTAAAATTGATACGAGGTGATGTATATGAATTACACTTCGTATCAAAAATCCCGAAATCTTGCTTGGGAAATCTTAATCAATGAGGGCATAAGCGCCCTGCCTGTTAAAACAGGCGAACTTTGCCGAAGCATGGGAATCAGGGTTGTTGCCCATGACGGCAAAATTGGCAACTGCGGCGATGGGCAATCGACGATTTTAAACGGAAAACCAACTATCGCTGTTAACACCTGCACAAGCCTCGAACGGCAGCGCTTTACAGTCGCACACGAAATCGGGCATATCCTGCTCGGCCACGTCGGCGAATATCAGCTTGTTAACCGCGAACCGAGTCCGAATGACAACCCGATTGAGCAGGAAGCAAATATTTTTGCTTCGAGGCTTCTTGCGCCCGCTTGCGTGCTTTGGGCGCTTGACATTCATTCAGCGGAAGAAATTGCCGAGCTTTGCAGAATAAGCAAAACTGCGGCGAAATTCAGGGCTGAACGAATGGAAGCACTTTATGCACGGGAAAAACAATTTCTTAAAGAAAAGGGGAAAAGCTGCTTTTTGATTTCGCCGCTTGAAAAGCAAGTCTTTGAACAATTCAAAGAGTTCATCGGCGAGCGACGAGCTTAAAGCTCGTCATCGCCGTGCCATTCTTTGCCATTTGTAAATAATTCTATTTCGCTGTCCGTAAGCGGTCGTTCTTCGATGGGAATGCCGCTTCGGGCGGCGATTTTTACTACTTGAACATTCTTTTTTTCTTCCAAACCAAGAAGCGTATCAATGGCAGCTTGCATTTCGGGATGTGCGCGGTAAGATTTAATCACATCTTCTTCATGCGGTGTCAAAGAAATTTTTTCTTCATCGCACCACCCAAGCAAAACCGAAGGAGACTGACCGATAGCCAAAGAAAGTTTTACAAAACACTCGAAAGGAATTTTTGATTTTCTTTGAATATACCTTTGAATGTTTGATTTCGGGATACCTGATAACGCTTCGAGCTTTGGATATGAAAGGCCAGATGCTTCAACGCATTCGCGAAAGCGGTCAAAGATTTCATCCGATATTGCATTACTGTATTTGTTGGGCATTGTAGCAACCTCCCTTTGCTATATAATACCACACCGTTCCCAAAAATGCAATGATTTTTACAAAAAAAAATAAGTTTTTCCCAAAAATGGGTTGACAAACGCTTGGAAAAGTGTTAATATTTAAACATCCCACAAATGGGAAGAATCGAGGTGAGAACATGATTAATGTAGCAAAACTTAAAGCGACCATAATCGAGTCGGGAAAAACACAAGTTTCTCTCGCCAAAGAGATGGGAATGTCAAAGAATACGTTTAATTCTAAGGTTAATGGTCGCATTGGCTTTTCTCTTGACGAAGTTGTTGCGCTTTGTGAAAAGCTCAATATTTGCGATTCAAAATCAAAATGCGAAATTTTTTTATCACAAGTTTCCCAAAAATGGGAAGGTGTGAAAAGCGAGGTGATAATATGAACAAAGAATTAAACCAATTTTCAACTTCTTGTTTGGTTGAAGAGCTTAAGAAGCGTGAAAGCGTTGAAGCAAAAGTTGTTGAGCCATATAAAAATCAAACAATCGAAGTCAACGGTCCCGCTGTTGTTCTTGTGGTGGTTGATTAAGAATTCAAAAAAGGAACGTGATTTCATGAAAACTGCGATAATCATTATTTTGGCAATCAGCTTAATTGTTGCGATATATGAAGCAATTAAATATCGAATGGCATTGACCGTTTTGACCGCTTGGTGCATTGAAAACGGTTATAAAACGCCGCAGGATAGCGATGTTAACCGAATCGCAGATTGGTTAATTAAAACGCTTATTAATCAAAATAACAACAAATAAAAGCCTGACACGCTGATTCTTAATAAGGAGGTTGAGAAAATGAACACAAAAAAGCCGTGTCCGTATACGGACGAAGATGTTCTTACCATGGGAAAAATTACCGCACAAATCGCTGCGAGATATCTCGGCATAACATACGAAACGCTCGTTTGGCTGTTACGCCAGGACAGCGAAAACGGCACAAACAAAGCACCGTTCGGCAAAGCGGTACACAAAAAAGCCTGGGTTTATTACATTTTTCCCGAAGAACTTGTTAAATACAAACGCGGATATCGCCCTGAGGACGAAGAGGTTAAAAAAGCCGAGTTTATGAAGCTTTTTAAACAGCTTGATGATAACGATAAGAATCAAGTCAAGGGGTTTATGAAAGCCTTATTAATAACGAAAGAGGCGGTTTAAAGTGATTTTCAATAGCTTTTCGGCATTCTTTGCCGTATACATTCCGCTCGTTCTTCTCGCTGTTTTAGCGGTTGTTTTTGAAGAAAGGCTCGTTCGCTTTGAGCAGAAGCTCAAAAGGAAATTCAAAAAGTGGGTGAAAGAAAGTGTTACCGGAACTAACAGCTGAAAATATCCGCCAAATGATTTGCGACATTGACGAAAACATTGAAACGCTTGAAGAGCAACACAAGCGAGCCGAGGAACGAAAAAGTGCCCAACTTATACCCGGTTGTAATCTTGTTACCGTTTTTCCAAATTCTCGCGCAGAGCTTTACAAAGAGATGATTTCGGAGCTTAAATGCCGCAAATGTGATTTACAACATATGCTTAAAAACATCAACGAGGAGGAAACAGATGACAAAAAGAAAGCTTAAAAACATGGTTCAAGTGCTTTTGGAAAGCAACATTGAGCTTATGGGAAACATTGAGTCTTACAAAAGAATGGTTAAAGAAGCCAACGTAAGAAGTTCGCAACTTCTTGAAGAATTGAAATATGCCAAGAGGAATGAACCAATTTTCACTTCCGACCGGTACGAGCTGAAATCGCTCCGTGAGAAAGTTCAAAAAGCGGAAGAAGAAGTCGCGTATTATAAAGCACTCAGCGAGACATATCAAGAGAGCAACGAGGAGCTTCAGACAGAAATTAACCGCCTTGTTGCAGAGAAAACTCGAAAATCCGACAAACAGAAACCAAAAGCAAATAATAGCTGACAGCTCGGAAAGACGAGCATATACGGGAGCGACTGCTTGACGGTCAAGCGTATGTATCTTGCCCGATTACATATTTAATAGCCGGTTCGACTCCGACCGCTCCCCTGCTTTTAAAAATTTTTATACACGGAGGTGAAAGAATGAATGATTTAAAACAGCTTGTTAAAAGCAAACTCGGCACGGTAACTGATTCGGAAATTATTGAAGCGGTTCTTCCGGCTTTTCAAAAGCTTATTCGCATTATTGCGCGTGAAGGTTCGGATGATGGAAAACGGCTTACAAACAATTATTTTGCTTGCCTTTGCGCCGAAAACATCATTGAAAGCCGCTTTACAAAAAGCTGCGAGAAATCAGTAATCGACCGTTCAGAGCCGTTTCAAACGGTTATCACGCACGTTATCAAAGTTACAAACAAGTAAAGGAGTGTTAAAAAATGAAAATGATATATGCAATTATCTGCGCCGATTGCGATGAGCCAATCAAAGAAAATGATGAATATGTTTCAGTCGGTGGAAATGACTATCACCTTTACTGATTGGAAGTTATGACAACGCGCGAACTGATAGAAGCGCTTGGCCATGAAATTAAAGTTTTGGAGGAAGAAGAATATGGAAAGTACAACTGAACTAATTCGAGTTGTGCAACTGCCGGTTATTACCGAAAAACTTGAACTTATCAAGAAGCAGATTGAATCGGCGGTTGAATATGTGCTTTCGCTTGATTGCAACGAAAGCACATATAAAGAAATCAAAAAGCTCAAAGCAGAGCTTAACAAGCAGTATCAAGAACTCGATGACAAACGCAAAGAAGCTAAAAAAGCGGTTCTCGCTCCGTATAACGAGTTTGAAGCTGTCTTTAACAAATACGTCAGAGATGTTTTTAAGCCTGCGGAAAAGCAGATTTCCGAGCGAATATCAAGTGTTGAGAATTCGCTCAAGGCCACAAAGCAAAAAGAAGTTGAAGAATATTTCGGTGAATATGCAAAATCAATCGGTATTGATTTTGTTGCGTTTGAACAGCTTAGGCTGAACATAACGATGTCAGCAAGTTTAAAATCGCTGAAAAAGCAAGTTAAAGAGTTTCTTGACAATGTTATCCAAAACCTTGCGCTGATTGCGACACAACCGCATTCACCCGAAATTTTAATCGAGTATCGCAAATCTTTGAATGCTTCACAATCAATTCTGATGGTGCAAGAGCGGTACAAGGTGCTTGAAGAACTTGAAGCAAAGAAAGCGGAAAGCGAAGCCGAAGCAACACGGCAAACGGAAGCAATCAAAAAGGTTGACGAGGCAATTCAAGAGTTTTCTGCGCCGAGAACAGAAGAAGCAGAGCCGGAAGAAAACGAACCGATTTATGAAGCCACCTTCACGGTCCGCGGGACAATGGGTCAGCTCAAAGAATTGAAATCGTTTTTGAAAGAAGGAGGATATGACTATGAATAAGTCCGAAAAACCAAAATTCAGTGTTGCGATAACTACAAAAGGTTATCAAACGCTCATCAACAACACATTGCACGACCCGAAAAGGGCAAATCGCTTTATATCATCAATCACAAGTGCCGTTGCGGTCAATCCTGCGTTGCAGGAATGCACGGCGGGATCAATCCTTGCCGGCGCACTGCTTGGCGAAAGCTTAAACCTCTCCCCTTCTCCGCAGCTCGGGCAGTTCTATCTTGTTCCATTCAAAAGCAAGGGAAAGAGAGATAGAAGCGGAAATGTTATTGCACCCGAAGAAACAAAAGCGCAGTTTATTCTCGGTTATAAGGGATATATTCAGCTTGCGCTTCGTTCGGGTTTTTACGCCGATATCGACGCTATGGAAATCAAAGAGGGCGAATATATCGGAAAAGACCCGATGACGGGAAAGCCGAGGTTTTCATTTGTTGAAGATGATGACGAAAGAGACAGCCTTGAAACAGTCGGTTATATGGCTTATTTCGAGTATCTTAACGGCTTCAAAAAAGTTATTTATTGGAGCAAAAAGAAAATGATGTCGCACGCCAATAAGTACAGTCCTGCATTTTCGGCAAAAGCTTATGAGGATATTCAAAACGGCAAAATCGCCGAAAAGGATATGTGGCGATATTCTTCATTTTGGTATAAGAACTTTAATGACATGGCGAAAAAAACGCTTTTAAGACAGCTTATCAGCCGTTGGGGATTGATGTCAATCGAAATGCAAACCGCTTTTGAAAGCGATTCGACAGTTAAAGACCTCAACGCAAAGAATGAAATCGTCACGGCCGATGAAGCGATTCCGGCGATTGAAAATCCGCCCACTGAACCGGAAGCGGTTGACGTGAAAACACAGGTGAATTTAAATGACTTGCCCGATTAAATATGAAATCATTTCTTCGGGCAGTGACGGAAACGCCGTTGTTGTTAACGACATAATCTTGATAGACTGCGGCGTTCCGTTTAAAGCTTTGAAGCCGTATTACAAAAAGCTTAAATTGGTTCTTTTGACACACATTCATTCAGACCACTTTAACAAGCGGACAATTAAAAAGCTTGCGGAAGAAAAGCCGCTTTTGAGATTTGGGTGCGGACGATGGCTCGCAGAGCCGTTGATATCGTGCGAAGTTCAAAAAAGCAACATTGACATTCTTGATGCTGATGTTATCAACAATTACGGCGTGTGTAATGTTATTCCGTTTGAACTCGTCCACAACGTCCCGAATTACGGCTATAAGCTTCATTTTGCGGACAAAGGCAAAATGATATATGCAACAGACACAAACAATTTAAACGGCATATACGCTTACAATTATGACCTTTATATGATTGAAGCAAACTATGAAGATGATGAAATTGCCGAAAAGATTGCGGACAAAAAAAGCCGCGGCGAATACGCATACGAAAGGCAAGTTATTCATAATCACCTTTCAAAGGCAAAATGCGATGATTTTATTTATCGCAACAATCGAAAGAACGGAACGTATGTGTATATGCACCAACACAAGGAAAGGAAGGACGAAAACAATGACACTTGTTGAATTACAAAGCGTTTTGGGCGAGCGAATAAAAATCGCCCAGAGCCAGGATATCCCGATTGAAGAAAGGAAGGCCGAAACCGACCTTTCGCAGACAATCGCAAGCCTTGCAAAGCAAATGATAAACAACGCCGATGTTGTTTTGAGGGCTGAAAAGCTTATAGCTGAAGGCGTTCTTACAAAATCAGCAATCGAAAAGATGATTAAATGAGTATAAGGCACACATATTCTGAGAAAGAACGGCGGTTTTGTTTAGATAACATCAAGCGGTTTGACAGCTATAAAGATTTCGCCGAAGCTTTTAATAAATATTTTGGCACTGAAATATCCGAAAGTAAGCTGAAAGATTTGTGTTGCAAGCGTTTGAAAAAAGGAATAGGTAAAAGCAAAACCTGTTTTAAAAACGGTAGCAGAGCGAGAGCTTTGCCGATTGGAACAATCCGAAAAGCTTCCTACGGAACATATATCAAGGTTTCTGACACCCTTACCGGTATTTCCGGATACAAAGAACCCGACTGGCTTCCGTTACAAAAAAAGATATACCAAGATGTTTACGGCACTATTCCGGAAAACAAAATGGTAATTTTTCTTGACTGTGACCGCTCAAACTTTTCAATCGAAAATCTTTATTGCATTGACAGATGTGTGTCGATGGAACTTGCAAAAAATCGTTGGTATTCGACCGACCGAAACATAACTTTAGCTGCAATTAAATACTGCGAATTGCGGCAAGCGTTAAAGGCAAGGAGCGTGAAGAAAAGTGATTACAACAGCGAAAATTGTTAAATACAATCCGAAATATATTCTTCTTGCTCCGGCTGATGACCTTTTTCGTGAAATCACGAAAAAGGGTATTGAAACCGTTGAAATTCGGCTTACAGACGGAAGAACAATATCGCCTGAACAGCGCCGAAAAATCTTTGCGATTATCCGTGATATTGCAATTTGGAGCGGCGAAGATTCCGAGTATCTCCGCATGATTTTGACAACAAATTTTGTTATCAAAAACGGCATGGACGAGCTTTTCAGTTTGAAAGACGTGGACATGACAACAGCAAAGGAATTCATCAATTTTTTAGTTGAATTTTGCTTTTTGTGGAGCGTGCCAACAAAAGATACCATGCTGAATTACACGGACGATATAGGGCGGTATTTATACGCTTGCTTAGAGCACCGCAAATGTGCAATCTGCAACAAAACGGCGGAGGTACATCATGTTGACCGCATCGGTATGGGGCGAGACCGGGAACAAATCATACATATTGGTTTAAACGCAATCGCCCTTTGCCGCGAGCATCATGACATGGCACACCGGAACGAAAAAAAGCTTTTTGATTACTATCACATTTACGGAATCAAGCTTGATGAATATCTTTGTAAAAAGCTGAAACTACGAACAGAAAGGAGTGGTTAAATGGCAGAAGTTAAGTGGATTAAAATCACAACAGACATTTTTGACGATGAAAAAATCTTAATGATTGAATCAATGCCTTCTGCTGACAGCATAATTGTGATTTGGTTTAAATTACTTACCTTTGCAGGGAAGCAGAACAATGGCGGTGTTTTCCTGATGTCAAATCGCATTGCTTACACAGATGAAATGTTTGCATCTATTTTTAGGCGTGATGTAAACACTATCAGGATGGCGCTGAAAGCGTTCGTACAATTCGGAATGATTGAAATTATAGATAATGTGATTACGATTCCGAACTGGAATAAGCACCAGACGCTTGATGCATACGAAAAGAAAAAACAGCGTGACAGACTGTATCAAGCAGAAAGGAGAGCGGCGCAAAAGGCTTTAGTCGCTGAATCGTCTAACACATCGTCTGACGGTAAAACTACACCATCGTCTGATGTCGCCATTTCAGAAGAAGATAAAGAATTAGAAAAAGAAAAAGAAGAATTACCTAACGGTAATTCTAAGAAAATCGCCAAGCACAAATATGGCGAATACAAGAATGTTCTTCTTTCTGACACCGACCTCGAAAAACTTCAAAAGGAATTTCCAAGCGACCACAAAGAACGGATTGAAAGATTGAGTGAGTACATAGCTTCATCCGGAAAAAGCTATAAGAACCACCTTGCAACAATTCGCACGTGGGCGAGAAAGGACAAGGCCAAAGAAGAAAAGAAAAGGCCACGGACATATCTTGAAGAGCCAGAAGAAGATACGCTTGACGATTTATATTAAAGAGGTGAAACAATGGATATACTCAATGCGATATCGGCAATGGCGAAAAAAAGCATGGTTAACATTCCACAGAACGAGGGTGACTATATCAACGCCGATGGCTTGCTTTGTTGCGGAAAATGCAGAACACCGAAACAGGTTGAAATTGTTGTTGGAAACAGAAAATTCCGGCCGCTTTGCCTTTGCAAGTGCGAAGAAGAACGCGTGAAAGAGGAAGATAGGTTATGGAAAAAGAAACAATTACAAATACAGATTGATTGTCTGCGGAAAGATTGCTTTTCTAAAAGTGATATGGGTGCATGGAATTTTGAAAACGATGATATGTCAAACGCAAAAATCACCGATATCATGAAAAGATACGTTGAAAACTTTTCGGAACTTAGAAAAAACGGGCAAGGCTTATTGCTGTACGGAAAGTGCGGAGCGGGAAAAACTTTTGCCGCATGCGAAGTTGCAAATGCACTGATTGATAGGTGTTATCCGGTTTTGGTTACTAACTTTGCACAGCTTTTAAATCGGTTGCAAAACACATATGAACGGCAAGATTTTATCGATAGCCTTAACTATTACGTTTTAATCGTTATTGATGATTTGGGAATTGAACGCGATTCGGCATATGCCAAGGAACAAGTTTATAACATCATCGATGCGAGATATCGCGCAGGGCTTCCAATGATTATTACCACAAATCTTACACTCGACGAGCTTAAAAATCCATCAAGCACGGACAACAGACGTATATATGACCGTATTCTTGAAAAATGCTATCCAATCGAATTTACAGGTGGAAATCACCGTAGAAAAAACATAAGAGAAAGTTTCGATGATTTAACCAAGTTGTTGGGGGTGGAATAACGATAAATATTTATAAAAGCGACTACAATTACGAATTACAGAAAGGATAAAAATATGGACAACATCTTTGACATTGGGAAAGACTACAAGACTCTCGCCCTCGGAAAGCTTGAAAAAGAAGCTAAAGAGTTCAAGGGTGACAAGTACGGAAACGCAGTGCACACATACGTTGCAAACGCTCTGCGCGACTTTTGCAATCAAAGCGAAAGCTTTTCAAAGGTTTTTTACAAAACAAAACGCAGCTTTTCAGACTGCGTAAAGGAAATCATGAAAGGCTGCGGACGATCAATTTCGGATATTGAGGTTTATCGCAGAGCAACGAAGTTTTATTTTCCGAACAGCGAGGTAAGTTTTGTAATGAACATAACTGCCGAAGAAGAACCGGATGACAAATACATCAACAAAGAACTGCCGAAAACAAAAGAATTCGTGAAAGCTGAGAAGGCAACAAAAAAGAAAAAATCAGCCGAGAAAAAAACGGCTGAAAAGGAAAATCTTGAGCGGATTCAACTCACGTTGTTTCAGGGAGAATGAGAAATGCTGTATAAAAGTGAATTAAAAAAAGTTCCTTTGACCCCATGTCCGAAACTCGGGGAAAAGGAACTTAAAGACATTACACTCATCGCCGCATCAAGAGAAGCGGAAATTCCAAAATGCGGCAAAGTGCTTTGTGTTGATTATTATAGCTCAAAAACAAAAGAATTGCAAGTTCGGTTCTTTTCCGATCGCAAAAATCATGTTAATTACGTTGCCGAGACCGACAAGTGGAACAACAACTACATATTCAAACAAAGGGGCGACATTCACACCGCCACAACCGCCGAAAATTTGCGTTTAATAAAAAACTTTTTAAAAACTGAGTACAACTCGGTGAGCTTTGAACTGGTTGGGTACGGTTGGGCAAGGCAGACGGGACCGCTTGCGGTTTGCAATGGCTTTATCAGAGAAAAGAAGCAAACCGAGAAATGGAATGCCGAACAAAGAAAATGGAGCTTATTTAAAAAGCGCACTTCTTGGTTTAAAGAACCGGGAAAAAGTTTTGAAAGGTTCTGCGACACCAAAGCCTTTAAAAACACTTATATCTTTTTCTCAAACCTCGACAAAAAACATGAAAGAAATTGCACTTGCGGACATTGCGGAAAGAGCTGGCGAACCGGAGAAAGCATAAAGCACAAGCAAAGCACAAATTGTCCGAAATGCGGGCAAAAAGCTCTTTTTATCGCCGAAAGATATCAAAGTTCAATTAATGAGAAAATAACCGTTTGTGAACCTATTAAGCATGATAATCAACTTGCACTTAGGTGGTTAATTGTCAATCGATGGTATGGCGATTTCAAACCAAGATTTTCTTTTGAACCCGATGCATATACGTTTTATCTTTACGAAAACGGAAAGCAAAAAATGGTCTCATACATCAACACTGTGTCAATGTACTACGGCGGTAAAAATTGGGCTTTTAAGAACAATGAAGTGTGTTATCACGAAGCGTTTGTTTTTACAAACAACGTCAAAAAGGTTTTCGGCGAAAAGTACTACAACACCGACCTTAAAAAGGCGCTTGACGAGTGTAAAGAACCGATTGACTTTATCGGGCTGCTTGACAGATTAAAAACTATTCCGCAGGCTGAATATCTTTGCAAACTCGGTTTGACGAAGCTTGCAAGCGTAATGAAAACGGAAGATTACAACGGCGGACACGGCTTTGAAAATGTGATGGGCGTTCCGAAATCATTTTTGCCACTGTACAAAGATTTTTCGGTCACGCTTTCGGAACACAGAATTATCAAAGCAACCAACGGAAAGTTCAACGCCGAACTTCTAAGGCGGCTTCGGAAATACAAATTCGGTTATGCTCAATACCAAATTTGTGATGCGATTGACCATATGTCTCTTGAAACACTTTTTAATTACATCGACAAACAAGCGGTGCTCGGTCATTATGAACCGTTAAGCGTTATAAGACATTTAAATGACTATTACAAAATGCTCGATTACTTCAGTGTACCGATTAACAAAAGTAACCGAAAGCCAAAAAATCTGAAAGAATCGCATGACAAATTGGTTGAACGATATAACGCTGCTATACAGGCAGAGCGAGATACTGCAAGCAAAGAAGCGCTTGAATTTGTTAACGCTTGGTTCACCGGTTACCGAAAAGACGGTCTTTGTATTGTTATTCCCAAAGAACGAGCCGACTTTATCCGTGAAGGACAGATTTTAAGTCACTGCGTTGGTGGAGAGCATTATTACAATAATCACATTTCCGGCACAAAAATGATTTTCTTTATTCGGCAAATCGAAAACACGGAAAAACCGTTTTATACCGCAGAAATCGACATGACAAGTTTTCAGGTGCTTCAATGCTACGGCTTCGGTGATAAAGCAGCACCGAAAGAAATCAAAGACTTTATCAAGAGTTTTGCAAGATATGTAAAACAAGCCATTAAAACGAAAGGAGCGATTGAAAGTGCGAATGAGCGAAAAGCAAGCTAAAGCACTCGGCATCAGAGTTCCGAAAAAAGGTAAATCGAAATACAACGCAAAAAAGACGAAAATCGACGGAATTACCTTCGACAGCAAAGCAGAAGCAAACTTTTACTGCCAGCTCAAAACGCTCTTAAAATGCGGTAAAATCAGCGGATTTTGCAGACAAGCAAGGTTCATTGTTATTACTGGAGATGATGAAACGAGAGCAACAGAATATGTTACCGATTTTGTGATTTTTTATCCCGACAAAACCTATCGGATTGTTGATGTTAAAGGCGTTCAAACACAAGAATTTAAACTCAAAATGAAAGCAATGCATGAAAAATATCCCGAACTGAATGTTGAATTGGAGGAAAAGAAATGATAATCGACAGATATGAACTCACACAAAAACTTAAACAGCTTAAAGGTCTTACACCGCCGAAAACCACAATGGCAATTACAGGTGTTCTTGTCAGCATCGGAAAAATCATAGCAACCAACATTGAAACCACCGTTTCGGCAGAAATCAATCTTGTTCCCGAACAGCCGTTTGTACTTCCGACAAATGCAATTGAAATGCTTGAAAAGCTTTCGTGCGGTGAGGTGGATATCACGGTTAAAAACAACAAGGTTAAAATCAAGCACGCAAACGGTACATCAAGTTTTTCAACGATTGATTATTCTGAATTTCCGAACTTAATTGAAAACATATCACTGCATGACTGCGAAAGCTCAATTGCTTGTAACGGCAGTGAATTCGCCGAATACATCAGCCGAGTAACACACATAAGCGAAAACATCAGCGGAAATCTGATTGCTAATTCCGTTTGCATTACAGGCTTAAAGGCTGGACCGGTCGAATTTGCGACATGCGACGGACGAGCTTGCGCTTATATCCAGGGATTGAAAGCTCCCGAACCGTTCAAAGCCATCGTTCAAACCGCAACCGTGAAAAAGGTTGTTTCACTGATTAACGGAAACAGCAGTACCGAGTTTGGATTCTATCTTCCCGACGGAAAGCATGCGGTGTTTAAATCCGGAGATTACACGATTTACACAAATCTTGTTGCCGCAAATTTTATTGATTACAAAAAAGCTTTTCCGCAAGAGCCGAAAGCAACTTTTGGTGTAAGCAAAACTGATCTCATTAAAAGCCTTGAAAGAGCTGTGATATGTAGCGACGAACTAAGTCCGACTGTTCTTTCGGCCGAAAGAAACGAATTGAAAATTTCGGTACATTCTTCAACATCAGCTTTCAGTGAAACAACGACGCTTTTTGAAGATATCGGCGAAACAGATGTAAAACTTGGAGTTAACGCAAAGCTTCTTACGACTCTTTTGAAAGCTTCGGATGAAGAAGAAATCAGACTTGCCTATTCATCGGCGGTTCAACCGCTTGTAATTGATGACGGACTTCTTCACCAAATCATCATGCCGGTAAGACTTGCGGAGGGAGCATGATGACTTATAAATCTTTCCTTGAAAACAAAGTGGCTGTTGCGAAAGAAACAGGTTTTGAACTTGACCCTTCTGAAATCAATTCCGCATTAATGCCGCATCAGCGTGACACTGTTCTTTGGGCTTTGCGTGGCGGAAGAAGAGCAGTTTTTTGTAAATTCGGACTTGGTAAAACTGTTATCGGGCTTGAATTTGCTCATCAAGTTGTAAAGCACGAAGGCGGAAAAGCCTTGATTGTTCTTCCTCTTGGCGTGAAGCAGGAATTTACGCACGACGCAACAGAGCTTTTGAAATATGAAAAACCTGAATACATAAGGTCCATGGACGAAGCTAACGAGAGCAAAAGCGAAATACTTTTGACAAATTATGAGCGTGTCAGAGATGGCGACGTTGACCCGAAGCAATTCACGGCAACGGTGCTTGATGAAGCCGCGGTTTTGAGAAGCTTTGGGAGTAAAACATATCAAACATTTCTTGACAAGTTCAAAGGTGTTAAATACAAGCTTGTTGCGACTGCCACGCCCGACCCGAACAAATATAAAGAACTTATCCACTACGCAGGATATCTTGAGATTATGGACACCGGACAAGCCTTAACAAGGTTTTTTCAACGCAACAGCACACAGGCAAACGACTTAACGATTTATCCGCACAAGGAACGTGAATTCTGGCTTTGGATAAGTTCGTGGGCATTGTGTTTTACAAAGCCCTCCGACCTTTGCGCAGATTACAGCGATGAGGGCTATGTCCTTCCGAAACTTGAAATCAGGAAGCACAAAATCGATTCTGATAATGTAGCGGTTCATGCCGACCGTGACGGCCAGCTTGAATTACAACTCTCGGCGGCCGTGTCTCTGAAGGATGCCGCAGAGATTAAAAAGAACAGCATTCAGAAGCGTGTTGCCAAAATGAAAGAAATTGTTGAAGCCGAACCAAACGAACATTTTATTCTTTGGCACGACAGAGAAGAAGAACGGCACTGCATTAAAAAGGCAATTCCGACGGCGGTTGAAATATACGGCAGTCAAGACATTGAAATTCGAGAGCGAAACGTTATTGACTTTGCAGAGGGCAAAACGCAGTATCTTGCAACAAAGAAATGCCTTTCCGGTTCGGGCTGTAACTTTCAAAAGCATTGTCACCGTGCGATATTTGTTGGAATTGACTATGAATTTAACGATTTTATTCAAGCGGTGCATCGAATTTATCGTTTTTTACAAACTGAAAAAGTAATAATTGACATCATTTATATGGACACGGAAACCGAAATACTGAAAGTTCTTTTTGAAAAATGGGAACGTTTCGATTATCAGACACAAAAAATGGTTGACATTTTGAAAGAATACGGTTTGTCAAACAAACAAGTTAAATCCGGACTTGTCAGAACGATGGGAGTTGAGAGAATGAAGATAGAAGGAAAGCATTTCATTGCATACAACAATGATTGTGTTGAAGAAATGCGGAATATGCCCGAAAACAGCATTGATTTAATCGTGACAAGCATCCCGTTTTCAAATCATTACGAATACACGCCGAGTTATAACGATTTCGGACATAACGAAAACAACGAAAAGTTTTTTGAACAGATGGACTATTTAACGCCGGAAGCTTTGAGAGTTTTGAAGCCCGGCAGAGTGGCTTGCATACACGTCAAAGACCGTATTCTTTTCGGAAATGCTACGGGTGACGGGATGCCGACAGTTGACCCGTTTTCGGACATGACCGTTATTCATTTTATGAAACACGGATTTAGGTATATGGGAAGAATCACGATCACGACCGACGTTGTCCGAGAAAACAACCAAACATACCGTTTAGGTTGGACCGAACAGTGCAAGGACGGCACAAAGATGGGTGTAGGGTGTCCTGAATATGTTCTTCTTTTTCGCAAGCTTCCCACGGAAAAAACAACCGCTTATGCCGATATACCGGTTGTTAAAAGCAAAGAAGAATATTCCCGTGGCAGGTGGCAGCTTGATGCTCACGCTTATTGGCGTTCAAGCGGAAACAGGCTTGTTTCTACTGATGAAATCGCAAAAATGAGTGTAAAAGATATGCAAAAAGCATATAGCGAATACTCAAAAACGAACGTTTACGATTACAAAGAGCACGTCGAACTTGCCGAAGAACTTGAAGAAAAAAACCGACTTCCGGCAACGTTTATGGTTATTGCTCCTGCTTCGTGGAGCGAGAATGTTTGGGATGATGTGGTTCGTATGAGAACGCTCAACACAAATCAGTCACGCCGCAGACAGCAGTTACACGTTTGCCCTCTACAGCTTGATACGGTGGAAAGGCTTATATCTCGGTATAGCAATGAAGGAGATAAGGTTCTTGATTTTTTCGGCGGCATTATGACCGTACCGTATATGGCTGTTAAAATGCACCGTTACGGAATCGGAATCGAGCTTAACAACAATTATTTTCTTGACGGCATCAGCTATTTGAAAGCCGCTGAAAGTGAGCTTGAAATGCCAACGTTGTTTGACTATTTAGGAGGTGCTTAAAATGAGAGAAATACTTTTTAGGGGCAAAGCAATAAATTGCGGCACCGGTTATCATCGAACAGAATATCAAAACGGCGAATGGGTCTATGGGTTGGTTACAAAATTGTACGATGAATGGTTTGAAAATTTGTTTGCTGAAATGACAGATACAAGCGGTGGTAGTGGCATTGAAATTGACAATAGAACCATTGGGCAATATACAGGTCTTACCGATAGAAATGGCAGGAAGATTTTTGAAGGTGATATAGTTAAATGCAGTGATGAAAATAATGATATTCGTTTTGACGCCGTCGTTAAATTCGGAAATCCAAATGCCGTATATGATTGGGGCTATCAACTGAAACGAATGAACGGCGATAACGCAAATACGGATATCTTGCTTTGGGTTGATATGGAAGAAAGCGGCGCATTTATTGAAGTAATCGGCAATATTTACGATAACCCAGAATTTTTGAAAGAAGGTGTAATAAATGATAGATGAACAGATTGTAAAAGCATTAGAATACTGCTCCAATGCTGGCGATTGTAAAAAATGTGCATTTAATGTCCGCAATGCGAATTGTATTAACATCCTTATGCGACACACCATTGACCTTATCAATCGCCAAAAAGCAGAAATCGAGAAGTTGAAAGCATTCAAATCATCTTTCGATGAGCTTTATGGAAAAGGACTTGATATTGCAAATTGGCATTTAAACGGAGCATTGGAACCGTTTGATAGTTTTTACGAATCAGCATTACAGGAAATGATGGAGGTGTCCGATGAAAACTTGTAAAGACTGCTTGCACTTTCCCTTTTGTGAGAATAACACAAAATTCTCGCCGCTTGTATCAAGTATGCTAACGCTTTTTCCCGAAGTGGCGAAAAGCTGTAATCTTTTCAAAGATCGTTCCGAATGGGTTCGTTTGCCTGTAAAGATAGGCGATTACCTGTACACGAATATTTCGAGTCGTGGATTGCCTTTGAGGACACAAAACAATCCACAAAAAGTAGAAGTTGTGAGTATTATATTGCTCAATTCGGAATCCATGGGAGATGGACTTATCACTGTATCCTACGAAAGCAAAGAAACATACAACTTCTATTTTTCAAATATCGGCAAAACCGTTTTTTTCACGAGGGAAGAAGCGGAAAAGATGCCGAAGGAGCGTGAAGATAATGCCTAAAGCAGTTTTACTCAGCGTTAAACCGAAATACTGCGAACTTATCTCAAGCGGCAAGAAAACAATCGAAGTCCGCAAGACTAAGCCAAAGCTTGAACCGCCGTTTAAGTGCTATATTTACTGCACAAAAGATTTTAAGCCGAACACCAAATATGGAGCTAAATTGTGGGCAGGGCGTAGCAAGGTTATAGGCGAATTTTTGTGTAATGAAATTGACAAGGTAGATGTTATAGACGATGAGTTTATGACCTATATTCAGGTTAACCAAAAAGCCCCTATGTTTGTTGTTACGCGAGAAACTTGCTTGAAAATTGACGAACTACAAAAATATCTTGATGATAAAACTGGTTATGGTTGGCACATTTCCGACCTCAAAATCTACGACACACCGAAAGAGTTAGGTGAGTTTTATATCGAGGACAAGGCGGCAATTAAGCTATGCAAACATAGATTTCGTTGGGGTCAGCCAGAAAGTGTCACGCAACACGGCGGTTGGATAAAAGGTGGGTATAGCTGTATGAAAAGCGGAGAACCAGAGTGGTGCGAAAACTGTATATTCAAACCACTTACCCGACCGCCGCACTCGTGGTGCTATGTGGAGGAAGTGGAAAAGAATGACTGACAATATAGAATTTAGTATTGGGGATTTTGTGTTTTGCACACACGAAGCTTATTACGGTGTTTCGGGTAGAGTTATTAAAAAATACGTTCCAACCGCTTGCGAGGAGCAGACAATGATTGAAACACCGGACGGTAGACTTTTTCACGCACCTACAAGGGTGTTTCTGAAGATTGGTTAAGGGGGAATCGCAATGAAAGTATATGAACTTATGAGCCTTTTGAAAGAGCTTCCGGCAGGACAGGAAGTAAAGGTAAGAATATGCATTACCCTCGACGAACTTATGCACGGTCAACTAATAGACGAAGCAACCATGGTAAGGACATTTATGTCCTTACCAAAACTCGACAAACTTATGCAAGGGCAACTAGTAGACGAAGATTGCTATGCGTTAAACCTTGATGTTGACGATGTTACTCCGGAAAGCGGAACTATTGAAACAACTCTTTAAGAAAGGAATTTTTATCATGAAGAAAATCATTAATTCACTTATCTGCGTTTTAATCGCATTAACATTTGTTCTTGCCTTCGCCGGTTGCGAAATGAGCGAAGCGGATAAGGTCAATTACAATATTTCCAAACAGTCGCAGTATTTTGAAACCGAACGCCGCGTGACGGTATATAACGCCAGAACGGACAAGGTTATCATGTACATTGAGGGATATATAGACATCAGCAATAACAGCCACAGCGAGTTGGTTGTTACTGCTAAAGTCGGCAATAACCAGTACAAGAAAAACTATGTATATTTGAACGAATATACCCTTTATGTTGTCGAAGATATCACCGGAACGCACACCGACCCATATCACTACAAGCTTTATTTCCACACGGACATTCTTCCGAGTGTTGAAGTTAAGCCGTAAGAAAGGAGCAGAAATATGGAAGCTTATAAATGTGACAGGTGCAGAAAATTATTTGAAAAATTGACGGCTTCAATTCTTGATGTAGACAAGCGAACAAGTTTATGTAGTGGTGATTGGCAATCTCAAGACCTTTGTCCTGACTGCGCAAAATCTCTTGAAGAATGGTGGGAAGCCGGAAAGGAGCAGAACAATGACACCTGAAGAAGCGATCAGCAACAAGATCGAAGAACTGGAATATTTAAAGAAAGGAAGAAAGATGGATAAAATCATAAATACATACAAAGGGTTTGACAAAAATCTGTGCTGCCGAGATATGCAGTACGAAATAGGTAAGAGCTACGAAGAGCCTAACGCAGGAGTTTGCAACAAGGGCTTCCACGCCTGCGAAAGACCGCTTGACGTTTTTAAGTATTATCCTCCGGCAACGAGCAGATTCTGTGAAACTGAGCAGAGTGGGGAGATAAGCAAGGCAAGCGATGATACTAAGGTTTCTTCCACAAAAATCAAAATTGGAGCCGAGATAGGTATTCCGGGGCTTGTAAAAGCTCAGATTGAGTGGACTAAAGCTCATACTACAAATGAGAATACCGATTCCGATAGGGCAACTGCCGGTGATTATGGAGCGGCAACTGCCGGTAAGTATGGAGCCGCAACTGCTGGCTACTGTGGAGCCGCAACATCAAGAGGTTCGGCCGCCGTCGGCGCAGATGGTCTTGCTGTAGCAAGAGGTTACGGCGTTAAGGTCAGAGGTGGGCTTGGTGCGATACTTGTTATTGCCGAAGAGAATATCACAGACTACAACGTCATGAATTGGATAGCTGCGCAGGTCGACGGCGTAGCGATTAAGGCCGACACATGGTATAGGCTGAATAAAGACGGACATTTGGAGGAAATATGCGAGTTAAAAGAATGAGTATGGATAGACGAGAAGCAATAATCGAAGCACTCGAAAAGCAAGTGCCGAAGAAGCCTTTAAAATCAGAAAGAGAAATCCGATATTGTGAAGTCTTTAAATGCCCGGCGTGCGGATTTGAGTTTTCGGGCAGAGTTTCAAAATTTTGCTACCGGTGCGGACAAAAATTAGATTGGGGTGAGAGCAGTGATAAAAATTGAGAAAACCGAGGTTTGCGGATTTGAACCGGCAATTAGAGGTATGAGAAATCCGATGAACTCTTGGGCGAAAAGCGACACAGATTTTCAAGAGCACGAATGCGAATGCTGGCCGCATAAAAAAGTTAAAGCGTTTGACAAAATCGGTAAAAACGATTTTGACCTTATGACTCGCCTTCGCAACGCAGGAACAGACCATCGTAAATTTATGCGGATGATTACCGTATATGTTGATATTACGGCGCCACTCTACTGGTGGAAGGAATTTGACACATATAAAGTCGGTACTGTTGCAAACTCTTGCTCAACTATGCACAAGATTGCAGCAAAAGAATTCACGCTGGAGGATTTCTCGTGTGAGCATCTTGAAAATTCTTGGCTTGCTCATTTGAAAGAAACTATTAGGCTGTTGAACGAGGCAAGAGACGCTTACCATCGGTGTAATACGGATGCTAAAAAAGAGTGGTGGTGGCAGCTCATCCAGCTCCTGCCGAGTTCTTACAACCAAAAACGCACCGTAATGCTCAATTATGAGGTTTTGGCCAATATTTATAAATCTCGAAAAAACCACAAGCTTGATGAATGGGTTAGGTTTTGCGAATGGATTGAGGCTCTCCCATATTCGGAGTTGATTACTGGAAAGGAGTAAAAATGAGTAACAATGTTAAAGGTATTCTCGAAAAAGCATGCCAGCAAGGATGGCTTGATGGATTCGATTTCTCTATACTCATTCAAAATCTTACTATATCTGAAGATGGATATGTTATTGACACGGGTAACTGGGAAAATGTGAATGCCGAGGTTGCCCTTCGTTTGACTGAACAAATAAAGAAGCACCCAATCCTTTGGAAACTTTTCTTTATGGTCGCATGAAAGGAGAAAAATAATGATGCTTGTGTTTTGTGAATGGATTGAGACCCTCCCATACTTTGAACTTATTACGGGAGGTAACGAGCAATGAAGAGAAGAAATATGCCCAAAGGTTGCGCACTGGTTATTTTTGTAATTTGCGTTGTGATAAATCTTGTATGTTTATATCTAATTGCAAAATCTGTAATTCAGCTTTTGGCTTTGGATATGCATTTATGGATTAATTTTGAATTTTGAAATAAGAGGTTAATAAAATGTACGATAATCAAAAAATCATTAAAATCTGCTTTAACGCTATTAAGACCTATGGTGCGGAATCACAGGTTGATAAAGCGATTGAAGAAATGAGCGAACTCACAAAAGCACTTTTAAAAGAACGCAGATATGGTGAGAACAGAGTTGATGTTTGTGAAGAGATTGCTGATGTTTTTATAACGCTTCTGCAAATGATGCTAATTTTTGAAGAAAAAGACGAAGTTGCAAAATATTTTGATTATAAAATCAAGCGGCTTGAAAAACGAATTTTGGGAGGTACGGACGATGAATAAGGTTATTTTAATCGGCAGAACAACAGCAGATATTGAGCTTAAAACGCTTTCAAACGAAAATGTTGTTACAAACTTTTGTTTGGCCGTTGACCGCGATGTTTCAAAAGACGGCGAAAAAGAGACAGATTTTATCGACATTACAGCGTGGAACAAAACGGCTGAATTTTTAGCAAAGTACATAGCAAAGGGCAGAAAAATCGCTATTGAAGGCAGACTTAGAGCTAACTTGTACGAAGATAAGGAAGGCAAAAAAAGAAAGTCAACGGTGGTTGTTGCGAATCGTGTTGAATTTGCCGATGGAAAACCATCAGCGGAAAATATTCCAAAAACTACCACCGGTACAGAATCAGCCTCTTTGCCCGACGGATATGATGAAATCGGTGATGATGAAGATTTGCCGTTTTAACGAGGTGAAATAATGGAAAGGAAAACGCAATGCGATTATATTCTTGATTACATCATGGAATTCGGCAGCATTACGACTTTTGAAGCATTTACAGAAATCGGTTGCACAAGGCTTGCGAGCCGTATATGCGATTTGAAAAAGCGAGGTTATAGCTTTCTCAAGCAGTTTGAAACGAGAAAAAATCGCTATGGACAGCCGGTATCATACATACGATATACTTTGATTGATAAGGCAGGTGAAAACATTTGACAGCTAAAGAATATCTCAATCAAGCATACAGATTAAACGAGCTTATAGCATCGAATTTTCGACAAATTGAAAGACTGAAAAGCAATCTTACGAACATTGTTATGGGAAGTTTTGACGGAAAGGTGCAGGGCGGAATTCCGACAGGTTTCAGTGTTACCTGCGACAAGATTTTTGATTTGAAGAAAGAAATTGAAGAAGATTCTAACCGAATGGCTGCATTGCTTTCAGAAATCAGGACAACGATTGGAAAGGTTAGCAGCGCAGACGAAAAACTTCTTTTGTCCTTACGATATCTTGAATTTGAAAGTTGGGAAGAAATCTCGGGAAGAATGGGATATGCCGAGCGTCATGCCTTACGAATTCACGGGAACGCACTTGAATCCGTTGAAAAAATTCTAAAAGATGTCACTAAATGTCATTGAATGTCTTGCCGAAATGAATTATACTATACAATAGAAATTTGTATAGCAAAGCAGTTCGTACCAAAAATGCGGACTGCTTATTTTTTTTAGATTGGAGGTTTATTTTTTTATCGCTCCTTCAAACAAAAACAGGTCGCCAACTGTTAATTTTTGGAGGATACATGAATAACGAATTTAATGTAATCGAGATTGATATATCGTCGATTACACCTTACAAAAACAATCCACGAAATAATGAAAAAGCGATTGATTACGTTGCAGAAAGCATTAAAAATTTCGGCTTCAGAGTTCCTATAATTATCGACAAAGACAATGTTATAGTTGCCGGCCATACACGCTATAAAGCGGCAAAACAGCTCGAAATTAAAAAGGTTCCTTGCATTGTCATTTCTGACTTGACACCGGAGCAGATAAGAGCTTTCCGAATTGCCGATAACAAGGTTTCGGAATATAGCACATGGAACGAAGAAATGCTTCGCAAAGAGCTTTTGAACCTTTCCGATTTTGAATTACAATCTATCGGCTTTCAAGATTGGGAATTAGACAATTTGCTCAACCCCCTTTCCGATGATGATATCAATGATTTTTTCGTTGATAAAGAGGTAACAGAAAAAGAACCTAAGCTTATTAAATGCCCATACTGCGGTGAAGAATTTGAGCAATGAAAATATGTCTCGCCGCAACGGCCTCAATGTACCCGGAAAACAAGCCACTTATAACTGAAATCCCGTATGTTCTTGAAAGCTTTTGCTACATAAGAGATTTTCAACTTCCGCTTATAAAAACAGCCGACCTGTTTCTTTTGGACAGCGGTGCATTTACGTTTTTGAGTAATGCCAAATCAAAAGTCGATTGGAACGATTATGTGACACGGTATATTGATTTCATTAATCAATACGATGTCGCAAATTTTTTTGAACTGGATATTGATGCGATTGTCGGATATGAAAAAGTCAAGGAAATTCGGAAACGAATTGAGACGGAAACGGGAAAAAAGACTATTCCGGTGTGGCACAAATCGCGAGGAATTGAAGAGTTTAAACGGCTTGTATCAGAATATGATTACATTGCTGTCGGCGGATTCGCAATCAAGGATATTAAACGTGAAGAATACTCGAAGATTAAAAAGCTTGTAAGATATGCTTTTGAACACAAGGTTAAAGTTCACGGTCTCGGTTTCACGCCGAAAGATGTTACTGATTATGCTTTCTATTCTTGCGACAGTTCGAGTTGGGCGACTTGCAAAAGATACGGGAAGGTTTACAAATTTGCTGATGGCAATATCAAAATAGTAAATCCTGCCGGTATGGGAACCAAGCGTGATATGCAACCGCAGATTGAGCGCATCACCCTTAAAGAGTGGATTAAATATCAAAAATTTATGAGTAAGGACGATTAAAAAATGATAAAAAATAAACCTATAATGAGTAAATCACAAAACAGCTTAAATATATTGACAACCATATTCGTGGTAACACTTGTTATCTCTAACGTGTTAACAGGAAAAATCATTGACACGGGCATAATTTTCAAAGGGAACAGCATCACGATAGCCGGAGCGGTAATGTGTTACCCTATCACCTATCTTATCACCGATATAGTTGGTGAGGTTTGGGGTAAAAAAGAAGCGAATAAAATCGTTAAATACGGTTTTATCGGACAACTTATCGCAA
>ERZ1034855.250-NODE-250-length-27055-cov-10.391852_pt1 | contig 27055 bp, 58 predicted proteins | sample MGYA00520699_ERZ1034855 | MGnify/ENA primary metagenome ERZ1034855 (study PRJEB33766, sample SAMN09781730) | gut metagenome | biome: gut microbiome | host: Homo sapiens | place: Madagascar | study: EMG produced TPA metagenomics assembly of the PRJNA485056 data...
GTTGTATACGATTTATCTGAAGCCTCTAAATAATAATAAAAATCTCCAATTACAGGCGGAAGAGATTTCAATTTCTCTTGCATTTTATCTCTTTCTTTGATTTCTTTTTCAAGTCTACCAGTCATATGTTCCATTTATTTTTACTCCTTAATCTTCATATTTGTAAAAATAATATACTTCATTTGTTGAATTCTTCGGCATGTTCTTTTCACAATAATCTTCAAGAAAATCTCTAATGCCCCAAATTCGTGCATCCTCGTCGTCTGGATGCCCTTCTGAAACAATGTCGATACTTTTTAGCTCCACCTGTGATCCGTCCATTCGCTTAATTAAAATAGAGTAATCATCAGAATCTTGAAAATCAAAATGAACTTTACCAACTGTAAAATATTCAGAAGGCTCCTTGTTGTTATCTTCAAGTTCTTTTTTATCTTGAGTTGAAAAGTAATATTCTTCATATAGTTTTGCTTCATCTACGTCTGAAGCGATTTCATCAAACGTGGTTCTAACTAAATAATTTTCGTTTTCTTTCATACTTCAACACCAATTTCTTTCCAGCTATGATATAGCTTTTTAATATTGTATCCATATTTATCATTCATAATTTTTGCATAATGATTCCATGGATAATCATGCGTTTTGCAAAGAAAGCAAGTGTGCAAAATTTCGTGTGCCAAAACATCCTTGATGTATTTTTCACTTGCGAATACAAGTTTGTCAGTGATATGGATTTCATACTTTCTAAAGCACCAATTGCAAAATCCCACTCTATTTGTTACTCCAGCATCAATATATACTTTTCTTTCGATAGTTTCATCAACTGGAATTTTTGCTTTTAATGCGTCGTTTATAACTTCGGATAGCATTCTATCCAAATCATTTTGTTTATATATAAGAATCAACTCCTTTAATCAAAATATACTCCTTCTTCTTCCTTTTTCTTATGTCTCCATTTAAAAAAGAAAATTGTTACCGCAATCCATCCAAGCCATGCATCCTTGAAGATAATCAGCAAACACATAATAAAAACGTATAAAATCCATCCAATCACAATTTCTGGCATATCAGAATCTTTCACGTATTTCTTTTTCAATTCCATCTCATCATTCCAACTAATTGGTAGGATTCTTACAATAGCTGCAATAAAATCATCTTCTTTAAACAATGTAATAGTTGGGTTTTTAAAACCATATTCAGGACATTTATCAATTATAACACTAACTTTACTAAATTCTGATCTACCATTAAACTGTGCTGTTACTTCTTTATTTTTATAATTCATAGTAAAACGAGTACCCCAATAATAACGCTTTCCATTATAATCGAAATACTCGCTCAGAATTTGCTTTTTCATTTCTGAAGTCACTTAATCTCCTCCATCATCTTCTTAATATTTACTTTTCTATCTTTACGCTTTGCCTTAGCTCTTTCTCTCTGAGCCCACCACTCATGTTCCTCATTCTTTTGCAGATACCAACAATTTTTTGCCAAACATTCTTTCCCTCTAATTTGCTTTACTGTCATGTGGCACTGGTGTCTTCTACAGTAGCCAGCGCAATTTTCTGAGCAAGTTCCGAATAACGTTTCCATACACTTCTCCTTTTCTTGGATTATACCAAATTAATTTTGTTTTGTCAAGTCTACGCAGCCATTCGCTTCTCAAACGCAGCCTTATATTTTGCATATGCGGCAGTCTCATCATAGTTTGCCTTTTCCATAATATCCTGTCTCTCATTCTCAGTAAGAATCTTCACAACACGAATGGCACTCGTGATGATCCACGTACCACGAGAACCTTCTTTAAACCAATAGAATCCGTTTTCAGGAACTCTATCAATCATGCACTTGCTGGGCAGTTTAGAAACCTCTTCCCTATAATCATTCGTTGCATCATATTCACACAGGCACCAAACACGCTTCCAACCTTTGTTCCTTCCCTTATAAGGGCCAAGGTCAGAACCATCATAACCACGAAGCCAAGGTGCATCAGGAATGTCCATTCCAAGATGCCAACCAGGTCTTTCAGCGAAGCCCTTAGTCGGAAGATTCTCGGCAGGAATCCATTCTCCAATCTTCGTTTCCTTATTCTTTCCAATAAAAAGAGGATACAACTTTCCAGTCATATCCATTTCGAACAATTTATAGCCTCGACCTATATTTTTAATCATATTAATCTCCTTCCAATCTTAACAATTACCATTTTTATTTCTCTAAAATCTTTGCAAGTTCATAACATCTCTTCCACGTGTGCTTTGACAAATCACGTTTAAGTGAAATTGTTTCTTTTAAAACTCGCCACGTTCTATTTGCTTTTTTCTTCATCTTACGAAACGGTTTGCCAATAATACTCTTCATTTCACACAACCAGCAAACTTCCGTAGACAGACTATCGTAACCATCAAGCGTATAAAAGTAATCCGTATACACTACATTTAGCTTATGCCATTTGCCACACTCACTACACTTATATTCCCAAGTGCTCCACTCACGGGAGCTTTTAGGAATCTCTTCAATCATGTAATCATAATCTCCATAATTATTCTCCTCTCCCTGAAGCACAGGACTTTTCCACCAATTATTCATATTCAATCTCCTTTCTTGTTCACGAGCTTTAGCCCAGAAGACAATTTATAAACAGATTCCTTTCTCTTTGGTACTTGTACAGTATTCTGATACGCAAAGAACTTAACATCAGACCTATGCTGTAGCAGCGTTTTAGTAAGCTTTACAATCTTCGATGCTTGTGCTGCGTTGAGATTTGCCATTCCAATAATATGATACAAATCATCTCTGACAAGCTTATCAGAAGTTTGCTGTACTTTTCTGCAATCAAGAATGGTTGTATTGATGTCTTCAATGGTCATCTTACTAAAGTCCTGCGAACATGCATTATATACTGACAAAGCTCTCTCACATTTACTGATCTGATCTGTGATACTATCAACAATGATCTGATAATCTGAATTTTTCATAATTAATTTCCTTTACAATTTCAAGATTTCCTCAAACAGAGCTGCTGCTTTCTTATCTTCTGTATCATAATATACAATTCCCTCATGATAGCCGAACTTTTCTGCAAGATAACCAAGTTTTGCTAACTTCTCGGCAACGTCATAGAAATAATATCCCAAATCTTCTGGATCTCCCTCTACTATGGTTTCTAAAACCTCAAAGAGCTCACTTGCGGGAAATTCAACTCCATCTATGACATAATATCTCTTGGGAACCATCTTAGTAATCTTAGAAATCATTACTCTCTCCCTTTCAAAATCTCAATCACATGAGCAACCATTGTATCATCAATGTCAATATTTCTATCATACATTTCCATTAACTGCTCACAATATTCAATTGCTCTCTCTACGTTATTCATATTTTTCTCCTTAAATCAATTCATCTTCAATCACGAGAACGTTTACTTTTTTCGTATAAGCTACGCAACCATCAAGCCCGATACAACTATCATGCTCAATAATATCAAAGCATGCATCCTCACCAAACTTGCTACCAATTCCATTTCGCCACCAGCCAGTACTATTGTGCCAGTGGCCATGCACGATTGTCTTGCCAGTCTTATTCCCAACTACTGATGCAATGTCAAATGGATTTCCCCACATAGCCTTGTCCCATTTGCTTTGAGGAGCACATCTCCAATCAGTACCGCCAGGAATCCAACTATGAACAAAGATATAATTCTCTGTCTCATAATAGTTTACAAGTAAATCCATATACTTTTGATACTCTGGATCATCTCTGAGCTCACCAAGAATCTGTGCATGATTCATTAGACCAGCGTTTTCCTTTGTGCAAAAATCATACGCTGTATGGGCAGTACCATTGTGAATGTCATGGGACAAGAAACACTTTCTCTTGATGGCATCTTTCATAAGCTGCTCGTGGTTTCCTTTGATTAACACCTTGTTCGGAAGTCTATTCAAGAACTCGATTACCTGCCTTGGCTGACTACCCCTATCCATGGCATCACCACAGTTTACAAATAAATCCGTTTCTGGATTAAAATTTACCTCCTTAAGAGCGGTCATCATTTCATCATAGAATCCATGAACGTCGCTCACTGCTACAATTCTCTGCATTAATATTCCTCCTCATAATTTTCAATATCCACAGCAGTTGCATTTCCACAAAAATTAAAAACAACGTCGCTATAATCTCTGTCACCAATTACAATGGTTCCATTCGTATAAAGTTCCTCTGCCTTATGCAAAGCCTCCACGTAATTTTCTGCATTAATAATAACCTTTCGAGAAAGAAGTTCCTGAATTCCAATAACGTATTTCATTTTGTCCTCCTTAATGTTCATAAACTGCCACAACGTGTCCATTATTTCCACTGAAGCAAAGCCCACACTGGTCACAAGTCACACCAGTCTTACGTCCCTTCTTATTTACAGCAGGACAATGAGGAACGTTCTTTAAACTCTCATCAGTTCCATCGTCATAGATGAATCTGTTAAGACCTTCTAGATTATATCCTTCAGTGTTTCCGTTCCACTCAGAGATATTACAGATAAGATTTTCAGGAAGCTCTCCGCACTCCTTAAGATACTTTTCCATAAAATCGAAACGTTTAGTGTAGAAATAGAACCTCACATTCGGCATTTCGATTGCCAACTTAACCATGTGAAGAAGATAATCATACGTTTCGATCTCACCGCTTGAGTGATATCTAAGAACTTTTGCCTTCTTCTTTTCAAGATTCTCTCTCAACTGAGTAAACGTACCTTCCATATCATGTCTCATAATAAGCGTGTTTTTTGCAAGAGACGGAATACAAGTGTTGTGATAGCGTCTCGTATCTTTTACAGCATAACAGTTCCCTTCACAACCATCACAGCAACCACCACAAGTACCTCGTACATTAGTCAATTGCCCCTTGTCCTTCGTACTAATCGGTGCATCACCAGGAAGTAGATTGAAAGCAAACACTCCCTTACCTAGTTTACTGTTTCCTTTCGCTACTGATATAGTCATTTCTGGTTCATAATTCATTTGATATAACATATTTCATTCCTCCATCATATTACATTAATTTTGTGTTGTCAATATAAAAGACGTAGATTACTCCACGTCTTCATGAAACTCTGCTTCAAAGATTCTATCGTCTACATCATCAAAGATGTTATCGCAGTTCATACAATAAAAGTTTCCATCATAATCCAGTACAAATATTGACCCAAGGTCAAAATCGCTTTCAAGATAACATCCACATTTGCAGCAGTCTGCTCTATGTGAATGATATAAATCTAATAATTTGTCTATGTCCATTTACATTTCCTCCTCGTCGTCTTCTGTAATATACTCTACTCGAATCGCAACAATCTTCCCTTCGTCATTATGCGCAGTCCAACAACAATAGCCGCCATCTCCATAGCCAGAAGAAGATGCAAAACCAAGACCATCAATGGTATTTCCGTCATTAATTTGAATCGTTGGCCAACTTAAATTTGCGTTTTTGCTCCATTCTCTGTATTTTTTTAACTGTTCAGCCATATCTTCGGCGTTATAATCCCAAACGAATGCTACATAATTTGGATTTTTCTTAGTCGTTATTGTGAGTTCACATACTCTCCAATACCAATCATCGTTTACGTGTTCAGCTTCATTATCATCACTATGATATTTCTTATAATATTCATAATCAAAGATACCAGCCTGACCGCTATCAACGCCAACCTCGAAGTTTTCCTTACTGTATTCAAGGAACTTTTTCATATAATCTGCATGTACAACCTGAATTGCGGAAACTCGTTTGCCCCATGCTCCTTCATCGGAAATTTCCACCGTACACTTGTAGTTACCTTTGAGCACATTATCAATCACGCCTTGGCACCAAGTATTCATTCCATAACATGGGTCAGAAACCATTACCTTATCATTAAGAGTTATAAAACCTTTATCATTAATTTCAATATTATTCATTTACATTTCCTCCTTAACATTCATTGTTTTATCTGGCGGAATTTCATTTCCATCCTCATCCTCGTCGCCTTCAACCCACCAAGATTTCCACATGTTGTAGGTTTCGCTTAATCTCTCTACCATGAACTCTTCACAACAAGAGCTCTCTACATAATCTCTATACTCCTCATCCTCAATCTCTTCTGTACTGTGCCATTCAAGATAATATTCATCAAGCATATCAAGAATCTCCTTTTCAAGACTCTTGTATGCGTCATCCCATTCCATACATAATTCTCTATCAAAACAATTTACCCAATATCTTGTTATCATTTAACATCTCTCCTTTTTATTTTTGGGGAGATTTCTCTCCCCAATATTACCAACTACTGTGATAGCAAACTGCTTCTGTGTCAAAATCTGTTTCTGCAAGAACTCGTTCAAGGACATCAATCGTATAATTAATATCCTCCATGTAATACTTATCATAATCTGTACTGCCGAAGAAGAAACCGCTACGAGTAGGAAGAATTGCGGCAACTTCATCTGCGTTTTCAATCACTTCACCGTCTTCATACATCGGAATTTCTTTTCCGTTTTGAAACGTATAGCCATTTACAACCTTAGACTTCTCAAGCACGGCAATTCGCTCAACTTCCTTACACTTATAGAGCAAATCTTCGAGCTGCTTTTTACTTACATCATAAGTTCCGCAATCATCAACACCATGCTGAGCATACTCTACAAAATAATTGTGAATTTCATTTGCTTTGCGCCAATATGCAACCTCAGTAAAGATGGTCTCATAAGCACAAGTATCATCTTTGTCCCAATTAAAGTGACGAGTATATTTCTTCTGCTTATAGAAATCAATCAAGTCAGTACGAACCTTGCTTTCATCTTCACCGTACCATTCTTCAAAAGTACAGTTCTTGTTACTTCTTTTCCATTTAAGATAATTTTCAATCATGACAAAATCGTTTACAGTAGCATCCTTATAACGAGGATACTTATTCAAGTACATATCCAAACCCATTTTTAAATCCTCCTTTAATTTTGTTTTGTTAAAATTAAATCATTTTAAATCCACGACGTTCTGCTTCTGCAATCAAATCTTCATCAGAAATATCTTCGAAACTGGAAATTCTCATTCCATATTGAAGGGTTACAACATTGTTCTCTACATGAATTGTACCGAAGTCTTCCATATCCTCGCCCTGGAACTCAATGTCTCCGTTGCAGATATATCCGCTAGGAGCAAAGAAGTTATTAATTAGATACACGAGCCATTCCTCGTACTCATAGAACTTCTCCCCTTCGTCCCATGCCAAGTCTCCGTTCTCATTAATAATCCACTGACACCAAAGACCAGGCTGCGTTGACGGAGCACGATTATAATTTACAATAGATTCATCTTCGTCTCGCCCCATATAAACAAAACTCTCGCCACCAACGAAGTATTCACCATCAACTCCAAGATTTCCGTTGAAACAATTCTTTTCCCAATCAGGGAAGTTTTTCTTAATCTTCTCCACATCTCTTTTCATACGACGAGTCCTGCTAAACTTGTTGATATAATCTCTAAGCTCATCAGTGATGGGCTTGTTGAAAGACACGCTACCGTAGAAATCAGTTGTGTAACCCATAATAAATCTCCTTTAAATTTTATTTTTGTTTATATACTCAAGAACTCCGTAAGCTTTCTTTAGCAGTGTCATATTATGCTGCGTTTTCCTGCGATAGCAGGTCAGTCATCTCCGTTAGGAGATGAATTACCTGCTGATCCAGGAATAAAGGCAGCATCATTGAATCAAGTTCCCTTATATATAATGGCGCTTATACCATCGACACACTCAAGAATTCTGTAAGCTCTCTTTAATGGTTTCATATGGTGAGGCAGTGTCCAGAATGGATGTGCTGATTGAGTCGTACGATAGGACGACTCGATCATATCCATCTATTCTGGATTCAATGCCTCAGTATTGAACTGAATTCACTTGTGTGTATTGGCGCTTATACCAAAACGTACTCTGCATTTCTGTAGATATTTCTTTAACTGTCTCATATTCTGATCCGATGGATGAGGATACAGCGGAATTTGGCAGGCCGATAGGCTGCGAAATTGGCTGTATACTCATATCTATGGATCAACATTGAATTGAAATGCCTTGTACTTTTGCAGTATCTATCTGCATTTAATTACTTGTTGTAGACCTTGCTCATTGCCTTAGTGAAGTCGAAGTTATTGTCTGCAATTACCTTCTTCATAAAAGCAAACATTCTCCAACCTTCACCCTGATAATCCTTAAGTCTCATGTTAAGTTCATTCATTGCAGCAGTTCCATAAATGAAGTACATTCCATAAATGTCCATAACACCACAGTTGTGGAACATGATAAGGTTCTTAAGAGTGTAATAAGCACCTTCTCCCTTATAAGCATCAATCCATGCTCTGCACTTAGGAGTATTATAAGAAATTTTAATCATCTTTCTGTTAAACTCACTCAAAATCTTATACAACTCTGTATAATTTCTTGCAGTTCTCATCTTAGAAATCTGAACATGGAACGGCATATAAATTTTCTTGCCTAAATCCTCACAGAAGATATTCATACCACGAACCTTCTTATAAGGAACTCCCTTACAGTTATAAATCTTAAGTGTCTCGACGTGTGCCTTAAGCTTCTCAACATAATCCTCACAAGTCTTTGTAACCACTTCCCTGGTGAAGAAAATCGCTCTCTCTTTGAAGGTATCATAGTCTCTTACTTCCAACTTGCTAAGAACCTTAACCTCTTCAAGCATCATCTTAAACTGATAATCATAACCGTAACGTCTAAGTGCTGCATCAAAACCAGATTCCTGTCCATCATAAGACACATAGTTCAGCATTTGAAACATTTGAGCCATTACGAAACGTCTGTGCAACTTAGTATTCCTTACGTAACCATCCTCGATGATTTGCATTACAATCTTGTCCACAATCACAGGCTCTCCATTTTCATTAATCTTTACAGAGATAGTGCTACCTGCCTTTAAGCCATTCGGAAGCTCAATGTTAAAATACTTTCCAGTGTTAATACCTGCCTTGTTTAATGTATTCATTCTTTCATTCTTGTTCATAAAATTTCTCCTTTACATAATCCATTTTTTTAATATTACAAGGTCTGGGTCATTATTTGACTGCCAGAACCACTTGCCCATTGTAAATTCATCCCATGTAAGTTTTCCGTTAAGAATCATACATAGAATAAATCCCTCAAGTCTTGCACGAGCAACTTCTCTGCGTTCTCCACAAATTAACTCTTCATCAGTTAACTCATTTGCAGACAGCGCCTTGAAATAGCCATGGTGTTTGTTTTCACTTCTTTCACTTGGAATCGAGAACTTGTACTGACTATACAAATTCTCAATTATATCAAGCGGGTCATTTGTCTTGATACTGATTAGCTCTTTGTCTCCATACTCGCCATTATCAATGACTTTCTTCTTGCCAATCTTCATTGTGCGAGTCTCGAAGTTAATATTGAACCTCGAACCTTCGCTTACCTTTTGAATTAACTCTTCATATATTGTCATGTTTCTCCTTTCTAGACGCTCGTAATTTTGACATGTTTCTTTACATGTTTCATATATCCAGATAGCGGAAGCTTGAAGATGCTGTGAGGGCGTCAGATAGGACGCATTTAAGCATCATCGAGCTTATTGCATAGCTGGAAATTAAATTTTAACTACCTTGCAATCTATTGGCATGTTCCATCTGCGTTACTCATAACATTGACGTATTTCTTTATTTGCTTCATATTAGGAAGCCCATGCTTGTAAGGTGACGGGATTAATCTTGGTGATAACCAGATGTTTCCCGTCATCATACAGGTTAAAGGGCTTCATTGTTGAATTTTGCTACCTTGTAATCACTTGCTACGTTGCAATCATTTTTACATTTGCCTTACTAATGTATCGTACACAGCTCTTCTCGTAAGAATCGCATTCTGCATACAGTGGATACTATAGTAATTTTCTATCTCTACAGAAGTCTTGTTTCTATTAGAGGTTACATTTTTACCAACTCCTCTCATAATTGTGAAGTCATCTTTGTCGTTCACACTACCAAGACCTCCAACCTTTTTCTTTCCAGTTGCACAAGCTCTGATACAATCCATTACGAATTGGTTAAGAATATCAACATCCTTTTCAACATTGATAATCGGTAATACCGAAGTGGCCCACGAATAAGTTCCATCTCCTCTGTAGAGATAAGAATTTACTTGATTGACCGCTCTCCTTTCAGAAATTTTGCGTTGCTTTATTGTGCGAGATTCAATTTCTTTTTGGAAACTCTTCACACGAGACTTGGACAATGTAATCTTATCTCCCTTGATATTGAAACCAAGGAACTTGATCCACCTATCCTTTCGCACAGTTTCAATCTTCTTAGGATTCAATGTCATCTGCATTTCGCTAAGCATTCTGCTGACAACATCAAGTCCAGCTTTCCAATGGTTTCCAATAATCATGAGATCATCGGAATACCTTACATAATAGACATCCATCTTACTGACCGCATCATCAATCGGAAACAGAACTGCGTCTGCCAAGAAACTTGCAACACTACAACCTTGTTTCAACGATTGATAATGTTCAATAAGATTTCCCTCAACATCGAAGCACAAGTCTGTATGATAATACTTGCGAACAATGTCAATTACTTTTGACTTTCCAACCTTGGTTTCCATTCTGTCAAAGATTTCATCAATGTACTCAATAGGCACAGAGTCAAAATACTTCGACAGGTCTAACTTCTTGCCAACTTCTACACCAGTTGTCTTGACCATATGCCTTGACAACTCTTGCACAATCTTACCGCAACCAATCCCGCTTTGATAAGACTTACAACTTTTATGGATGAACTCTGGAAACATCTCAAAGAACAAGTTGTTTGCAATAGACAGGAAGATACGGTCAATATTCTCATTAACAAACACGATTCTCATATCTCCGTTGTCTTTCGGGATCTGCACTTCATGCGGTGGAGCAATCTCATATTGGTCATTAATTATTGCATTATATAACGCAAGTCTAACCTCTGGAGATGTTAGTTTCCTTAGTTCTCCCTTGTCGATATGCTTACCGACACCGACTTCCAGGGCGCTTTCCCAACGCTTGATTTCAAAGAATTTCTGTAACAACATATCGGACATCTTAACACCTCCATTTTAATTTTGTGTTGTTAGTTAAATGCAGCCACCACAACATCCCCAAGGAACATTGTCATTAAATACTCTATCAATCTCTGCTGCATATTTGCGGAACTCTTCAGGAATTTCATCTGCGTTGATTTTCCATTCACCTTGATGCACATCAAAGTTCCAGTTTTTATCTGCGCAAATACTTCCGCCACTATGCCAGAACTTATCACAGTTGTTGTCTTTAAATTTATTTGCCTTAAAATCATAGCTTCCGACTTCATGCCCAAAGCCATATTCAAGTCCATCAATTCTCAACACGAGAACGCCGCTACAAAGATTTGGATATGTGCCACTATAAGAAACAAACTCGACATGGTTTGTTTCCTTGGGAGTATTAACCAACATTTTACTTCTCCTTTTCTTTTAACTCCGCAATGTGTCTTTTTGCTTCCTGCAAATCTGCAATCAAGAAATCAATCCAGTAGTCAGAAAAACCATGTTTGAAGTCGCTGAAATACCTTTCAAAACGCATAGCTCCGTCATCTTCAGAACCGAGGACAATCCCATAATGTTTTCCATATTTGAATATTTTTACTGGGGTAACTCCGTCACCAGCAGACATAAAAATAATGTCATGCTCGTCACGTAACTGTTTGAGAGTTTCCTTATCCCAACTCTGGTCTTCAGCAGTAATTTTTAAGTACCCTTCTCCCCAATCATCTGGAGTAGGAACTCCTTCTTCCCAGTCATCATTGATGTAATCATCAATAGACTTAATCATTTTATTCTCCTTTCAGCATTTGCTCAATCAGCTCCATTGCTTTATCGTCTTCCAGATAGAAACCATCACTTCCAATTTGTGTCTGAAGATTACACACCAGCTGCATAAATCTCCAATCGGGAACCATGTGCCAGTATACCTTGAGCATCTCACAGAATTTATCAATTCTCTTTGGGTCTCTCATTGTTCGTTCTCCTTTTTTACCTCTCTTAGTAAAACAAACTGTTCATCGAGTTCTCCATAGTTAAAGCCCTGATCAAAATCAACAATCTCATAATCGAGATATGGGTCAAGTTCGCTTGTCTTATTAAACTCGTGCAATAGAACCTTTTGGTCTCTTCCCCAAAATTCATCTTTATATTCAAGGACTACACGACAACACCAAGGTTCTATAAGATCTGGTGCAATTTTAATAAACTCTCTTAGAGTTACCATGTTATCATCTCCTTAAAATCTTGTTCCAACATTAAGTCTATGTTGCGGTTTTTCTTTGCTGATTATATATTTACCTTTATTTTTACGCACCCAAAGTTTACATTCTTCTTCGGTTCCGTGAAACGCAATTTCCCATTTTCCAAAGTTCCATCTTGTCCAATGCCATACATAAAACATATCCATTTTCCTTACCCAAATACGACGTCATCGAAAAGTGCAAGCTGCACAATCACATCTGCAACATCGCCGTCAATCTCAGTTGTGTCAAGTTTTCCGTCAACATACCAGTCATAGTCATCAAACCAGTTGTCTTCAATTGCTTTCTGAATACCGCACAGAAGCTTATCAAGATTAAGTTCCCAATGGTCACTGGATTCCGCATCATACAGAATCAGAGAACCGCCACGACTAATCTGGTCACTGGCATACTCACCGAGGTATTCACCAACAACTTCTGCCTTGCGACACCAGCAGTTAATGCCGCCTTCTAATGCAGTAGCCATAATATCATCAATGTCTTGCGGAGTGACAGTGTACTTCTTATTGATTTCCACATTGTAATTTTCCATTACTTACCCCTCCTCATGACCTCATATTCATGTCCAATAATTTTGCTAGGATAATAATAGCCACCCTTTACCCAGCGACTGACATTTCCAACACGCATCTTTTCTACTACCATCTCATCTCCCTTTTTGTTATGACGCATATCAAACGGAGCTTTAAACTTGACAATACTTCCAATAGGAAGATTACTCAAAGAATTAGGATTTCTTTTCTGTGCCTCCTTTTTTCTGCATTGTCTTCTCCATTCCAACGCATACTCGTTATTAGTCGGAGACAACAGATTTAGGATTCCAACAGGACAATCATACTTGAACGGATTGCACGTTTCATCCATGTCCTTATAAAAGAAATTGTAGGTTTCATCAATCTTTGTAGAAGTCAAACAAATCGCTGCAAAGATAATTGCCTTGTCTGGCTCTGCAAACTTAGTTTTCTTTACTGCCGCATAATAAGTTCCGCCAATTACAGAAGACTTAATGACTTCATACTTACCAATCGGCTCATTGGATTCCATTGTAACCATTGGCTGATTATAGAGCTTGTCACACTCCTCCTTTCTATCAATATATGCCTTCCCATTTTTATATTTCACTTGTACATTGGTACTAGTCCAACCCATGTTTATTCCTCCTTTTAAATGAATTTAAACCGTCTATCATAAGAAAACGTGTAGCCAAAAGGTTTATAATTGAGCCATTTCTCGATATTATCTCCAGTTACTTCATAGTGGCCATCATAAAAAGACATTACACGACTGTTACCTGCATCAAAATGAATCCTGTCTCCATCTTCAAAATAAATTGTGCCAGTTTCATCACCAGAAAGAATAATCACATAGATTGCAACAATTTTCTTATCTGGAACTTCAACCAGAATTGCCCTATTGTTATAATCATAAATAGTAATAGTTCTCATTATAATTAAACCTCCTTTCAATTAATGCTGTAATCTTCAACCATACTCATGCTAACTTCAGGATAACTCACGAAAAAATCAAACCATGCATCCGCTTTAGTCATGCCATATCCATACCCAACCTTCTCCTTTTCATCGTCTGTATAGATAACTTCCAGCTCAATTTCCCTATCTTCTTTGATGTGCTGCAAAACCTTGCTGCTAAAAAGACTAGTCTGCCCATAGTTTCTATCAAACCAATCACTGTTATATTCAGAGACAGCACTATAGTTGTAAGACTTTGCGATGTAAATGAACTTTTCGCTTTCAGTCTTGATAAGATTCTTCGCACACTCAATGATGTCCATCATCTCATCGTAAACAACATATTCGCTTACAGTGTGAGCGTTGTAATATCCACAAGAGACGTTGACTGCCGCAATTTTCAGTGAGGGAGCCAGAATGGAGATGTCAGAGAAAGTTCCAAAACTCTTTTTGAGACCTGTATTGTCACATACAAAGTCTTCAAATTCCTTATTGTCACAGTTGTAGAATACCGCATCATTATTACCCTTGCGGTCAAACTCGATGATATAATTTACATCTACATTATCACTGATGAAAGACTTCACGAACTTGTTTGCACCAACTCCGCCAATCTCCTCATCTTCGCAAAACAGAACAGAGCAATGCATCTCCTTTACGATATTCATAATCATAAAGATACCGCATCTATCGTCACCGCCAATGCCCTGCGGAGAACTAATCTTGCCCTTTTCCTTTACAATGTCAGTGCAGAGCTGCTTATGAACAGTATCCATATGGGCCACAAGAAGCACAGGAACATCTCCCTTTGCATACACAAAACCATCATCGACAACGGGAGAATACTTTGCGGAAGCCAAAAACTTCTTTGCGTATTCCTTCACTTCCAACTGGGACATCTTGCAAATATCAGTAAAACTCTTCATATTTCCTCCTTAGAAATTAAAGACACGTCCATTGACATCATCAACATTAATCCAAGCACCATCAGGATTGATTACATATTCCTGAGGAATCTGACAATCGGCATGAGAAAGGTTACTGCTGCTACTAAAGGTTCCACCGCAATAAGGACAAATTCCTTCATGCCCAATCTCAATCATACCAGCAGGAGCATCTCCAAGCGCCTTCAAATACGTTACATTACACTCACTGTTATACGCATAATCTCTGTAATGAGTACCATAAGAACGAATGTTTTCTCTTGTGCCATTCTTTCTCTTTACCCATCGATTCTCAACACCGAGCATCGTTGCAAGTTCCTTCTGAACAAAGCCACGGAACACAGAATACAGGTCAGTGTTACCATCATTACCCTGCGGATACACACGACTCTGAACAAGAATATCGTTTCCGTAATGGAACATGCACCGATAAATCTTGCCGTCTTCCCAGTTAGTGGGAATGTGGTCATTCACAAAGGTAATGATGGAAGTCTTATCCAGCATATAGGACATCGTGCCACCGCAATACTGACCACTGTAAGCATGAGGCATGTTACGAACATTTCTCTTATCAATCGTATGGCAACTTGCCCAGCTCACACCAAAGCTCATCGTGAGATAATCAATGGGATTGACACTGATGAAGAACTTAATCTTTCGCTTAAGTCCACTCACCATGTCTGCATACTGAGCAAACAGTTTGTTGTAATCTGCACACTTATCAATCTTGTAATAGGCACAGATTCTGTTGAATGCTCTCGAAGTCTTCATGCCATCAACTACCTTATAATCACGAATATAGTTAATTCTTGCGGCGCTTCCTTCCATAACAGTGGAACCCCAAATATCCGACATGCTATCAATTGCCACATTGAAATCATGATATTCTACTGCGGATTTCTTAGTAGAGCCATCGTCCATGAAATTTGCCTTCTTTTCATTGTTGACAACGAGCTTCTTTGCCTTGTCCTCCACAAGCAAATCCTTTGCACTAATATGACCGAAACCAACTCTGACATAATCACCAAAGGTCTTGCCATCGTCATCCTTGTATTTAAGGATTGCCTTCTTTGCACCAACCTTGTCAGAGAATTTGCGGCAAAAGGTGAAGACTTCATCTCTGTTACTGTATCTCTCAATTTCCTCATCAATACAAATCCGCATGTCACCAATATAATGAGGAGACTTCTTAAACATCTGAATCAGCGTCTGCTTGTTCGTGAAATACTCATTGAGCATCTTACAAACACCATGTTCGCTATTACGATGATGATACTTAGTAAGCAGGGCCATTACATCATCGACCAGCTTATCAGTATCGCAATATTCTCCCCAACTTGCCTTCAGATTTGCCTTGTTCATTTTTGTTTGCCTCCTTAATTATACAAACTGGAAATCTTCTTCTTGATGTTTTCTACTGTGCTTGCTGGCATATGCCACAGGCCAGTGAACTCCTGATATCCTCCATTACTAAACGTAAACAACTTGTTCAATGCCTTAGAATAAACAACGGTACAACTGTCGTTTCTATAGCTGATAGCAAAGCATTCCACAATATTCATTGCGTTTACTTTTGCAACAATAGTGTTTTTTGCCTTCAACTGATAGTGAGTAGAACCATCTCTCAGACTATACTTGTTGGTAAATCCTGCGTCCATGATCTTGTCAACAGTAATCATATCATCAAACGCATCTGGATGATCATCGAAGAATCCCTTGACAGGAGCAAAGGTTGCATTCTTACATCCTGCATACCGACAGCTTTTTCTTGCTTCATCAAACATAATGTCATAACGATGATAGTAACTACAGTTGCAGCACAGCGTGACGTTTGCTTTGGCAGTTCTGCGGAAAGTGCCATCATCATTTAACGCATAACTGTTGTCCTTGGACTTAATATTCTTTTCGGCAAGATGTTTGCAACTCAAACAAGACTTCCAACTACAAGAGATATTCTTGTGAGCTTCAATGGCTCTCTTTCTGTTGGGAATGATTGCCCCACAGTTAGAACACTTAACATATTTGGTCTTTTCTACATCTGTCACGGAGACAATGGAAGTTTCCGCTACTTGTTTTCCGTCAACAATATAGCCACCATCTTCTGACCTAGTTGCTTCCTTCCATACATAAGGCTTCTCTTCAAAGCTCCGCATTAAGACTTTCATTTTGCACCCTCCTTAAAGCACTCTAAGAATTCCGCCGCCAACATTTCTAAAAGTGATTGTGCCAAACTCACTACAGTCTGGCATGTCGTGGTTTACCACGTAGACACAAGCACAGTTTTCCTCAAGGTCATCATTATCCATTGACCATTCCTCCTTATGGTCGCTTACATAGAAGAGACTATCCATTGTGCCAAGGTTTGTGTGAGTTCTCACCACAAGATACACAAGTGCATTCCATTCATTTTCAAAGTCCTGCACCATTTTCTTTTGCTCTGCGTTTAGCCAATATAAACCTCCAATCGGTGGCTCACTCATCATTACCACATGGTCTTCTGCAAACTGTTTAATTGCGGGAGCGAAGAGGTTCATCTTTTTCATTCTCTTGATGGCTTCTAGCCTTTTATCGTCTCTTAATACTTTCATATTTATTCCTCCGTTTCAAAATTGTCGGTATACATTTTTGCACATCCGTGACATTTGACATGCGACGGACAATCAGATTCATATTTACATCCAACACATGTATTTCTCAAACTTCTAAAAACTCTTTCGTAGTCTCTCTTGTCCATAACGATGATGCCATTTGTGTAACACGTCTCGTCATACTCAATAATTCTTTTCGCTTCATCTTCGGTGAAATCTCTGCCATCATACAAAGCCACTTGATCTACTTTGAGGTCTCCATAACGCTCAGTGAACTTAATCATTTTAACATGATGCATTTACTTTACCTCCTCATACTTGTAACCAGTAATCCATTTGAATCTCAACTTATCCCACCATGTGAATCTGTATTCTGGCCACATGGGTTCTCCATATCTGCACAGCTTGCTCAGCATATGGTATCTATCAATCCATGTCCAATATCCTTTGCGGATACCATCGGCTGGAACATATTTCAGTTTCCAACCGCAACAGAGCCAACACTCAATACGGAACGGAAGCTGTGAAAGAAACCACATTACTTTGTGTCTCTTGATGGGATTAAAGTTCTTTTCAATGTTCTTGTATCCCTCAGAGGCCACAACATCCATACCATGGATTCCCTTTTCAATTTGAGCTCCATAATAAGCAGAGGAAAGTTCAAAATAATCATCTGCTTCTTTTCTGTAGATTTCAAAGAACTTATCGGTACTCCACTTGTGCCACTTATTCAAGAAGGTCTTCTTATTGCGGCCACTAACTCCGATGGAATCGAAATATCTCTGAGTGTTGATATCCATACTCATCTCCCTTTCTTTTAGATGAAGTCTCTAATTGACATGCCAGGAGCATCCCAGGGATTACTAGGAGAATAATCTCCGTATGTGGAAGACGGAGTGTATTCCTCCTCATCTTCTTCAATCATTTTATCTTCATATTCATTCATATTGTTTTCTCCTTTCGTTTGTGGTTAAGTCCACACTGGAACCCACGATAAACTCGTGGGCTCCGTCTAGATTTAACGCTCAGTTACAAAGGCCTTCCAGTAATCAATCACATTCTCGTCAGAAATCTCCTTGAAGAACTGAATTGCCTTAGCAACCAGAACAGTGTTATTGGGATTCATATAAGTGTAATCGCTACGCCGCACCAGAGCACGGACATGGAAGTACCGCCGATTGTAAGCGTAGGGATACTCACGGAAGCAATCCATAAGGTCGGCGCAAACGTGATATCCCTTGGAACCAAAGACCACGTTGCCATCGTAATGGTCTTCCACATTCATTGCATACTGCTTACCCTTGCAGCACATGTTCTCGTCAGTTGCCTTGTAGACAGTCACCCAAATCCAATCGGGATCAACCTCCTCAAAGAAGCGGTCATCAACACTGTAACGCTTACCAATCTGCTCAGGATTCACATGGTCAAGAATCTCAATCTTGATGTTGTTTCCGTTATCCTTACGAGTGAAGACATCGACAACCTTTGCGGTACGCAGAACGGAATTGCCGCAGACAGAGTACTCGGAATCAGCGTTGGCGGTGGGACGAATGACAGTATTGATAGTAAACATATTATTTTTCCTTTCTTAATTCAAAAATTTGTTTTTGTTGATCTTAATCGAACAGCTTGCCGAGACTTGCGAGGGTGAGCTTTGCGGTGTCATACTCAATCTTTGCCTTAGAGTAGAGCCTGGTCTGAACTGCGTCAGCGTGATAGTGGAGTTCACTCACGTAACAATACAGTTTTCCATCCTTTGCCTCCTTTCCATTCCGCAGTTTAGTGCTGAAATCATTATAGGGGAACTGCTTAACATCTGCGCATTCCTTTGCAGATGTGAAGACCTCACCAGTATCAAGGCACATAACTGCCTTACCATGTTTGTAGCCCTTGCTATCCACGATGTACCTTGCCTTGATAATTTTGATGTTCTTCATAATGTTACTCCTTCTGCCTGTTGGCAATAATTTTACATTATTTTTGTACTGTTGTCAAGAGAGTTCGTAGGTAATATCAACTCCGTTATAGGTTGCAAAGTACACAATATTGTTGTCCACATCATCCACAAGGAGCATGAAATTGTCGATATCGAACACGGTATTGATCGTTTCGCTCAGCTCACTCATTGCATCGCATAGGTCGTAGTATTCGCTTGTGCCAACGGCATAGTGCATACCGTCAGCAGTCACGGCCACACCATACAGGCCATCTTCATATTTGCTTTCGATGAAGCCTTCACCGAAGCAATCCTTCATCATTGCATCGAGGTCACTAACGCTGAGTTCCAGTTCGGGTTCATCAACAGTGGCAGGTTCAACTTGCTGTGCCTTGTTGTTTCCGCAAGCAGTCATAGACAGGACGATGACGAGAGACAGGATGGCGGCAAGAATCTTTTTCATGTTCAATTTCCTTTCTTAATACAAATCTTCACTATAGAGTTGGGTTTCATGCTTATCACACTTATACTGACGAGTTGTCGCAGAAGTCTGACCACAATTCATGGCGTGTTTAAAGGCTTCGGTTCTGTTAAGGAACTCTCCCTTGTTTGTGAGGAATCCCTCCTCAACTTGGCTCATACAAATATTTGGGTTAATGGCATAGAGTGAAGCATAACCGTTTCCGTGTTTGATACAACCAATCACGGAATCTGTTCCCTTGACTTTGAGTGCTGCACAGATAATCATGTTGACCTCCTTTAATCACTACAAATTGCGGCACACAGTCCAAGGGTTAGACCAAGCATTCCAACGATAAGCATTTCCATTAGGCATCCTCCTCATTATTGATTACGTTTCCGTTGTCATCATACATCTGCTTTGTCTTGTAGTCCCAATGAATCTTGCCATTAGCAGGAGTCCAGCTTTCATTGTGCAAGCGACACTCATAGAAGAACTTCTGGATCTCTTGGAAGAAAAGAATGAGCAGCATCAGTGCAATCTGTCCCCAAAGCGGAGCCAACACCCACAACCAGCTCCAAGCAATTACCTTGCAGAGCTTGAGAGTGATGAAGATGAGACACAGGAGTGATAGGAAATCGAGATTGATTTTCTTTTCCATTACATTACCTCCACTTTAATGATACTTACCATGTTTCCAACATTGGGATACTTCTTCTTGAACTTTTCCGTTGCGAAGATGATTGCCTTGCGTTCAGTGTTGCACCGAACAACGATACTCTCAATGTGACTTGCATCCATGAAGAGCTCTGCCGTGACCAGATAGTTTTTCATGTTACCTCCCTCTTAGAATTTCTCTAACGCAATTACGACTTCTGTTGTGGAGGATGTTCCTTGCTCAATTGGGTACACAACATCTATCACTTTATATAGTTTACCGTTTGTCTTTACTTTTTCTCCCTGTCTGGGAAGATACTGCATCATTCCGCTGACAATGAAATTTTCGCCAACATAAAAATAAACACTAAACATTTGCCTTACTCCTCTCTGCCAACCATCTTGCGGCTTCCTTTAGCAAACACACTCCTTGAGAACAAGATGCACTCGTCACATGGTGTTGCCTATATAGGTTCCAGATAGGACTTGGTGCAATACGACATTCACTGCCTTGGCAATAGAAGCCAGATGCGTTATCCCATCTCCTCATTTCGAGAGTGTTGAGATGCTCGTCTCCTTTTGAGAGAGCTTTCTTGATTGCCTCAAGAGAGAATGGAATGAAAAGTTTGATTGCATCAAGACCTCCGAACCTCATGATTGCTCTGCGGTAGATGTATTGGTGCGGCAGTTCCACACCTGTTTCTATGTCGATGTTTGCGTTGCGAACACCGATGAACTCGTTAAATGTCATTTGTCTTCCTCCTTACTTCACTACATAATGATTGAAGGGAAACTTCGCTCTATCATCACACATGATGGTATAGGCGTTAATGCCATTCGCATAAATCTCCCTTTCTGCAACGTCATCCCAATGGATGATTTCCGTTCCTCCAAAGGCAAAAGCAAGTTCTGCCATAGGCTTATATCCATCTTCGAGATAGATATGAATCGCAGTTACGACACCGTGTGTCATAGGATTATAGTTTTTATACATTTGTCTTACCTCACTCTCACACAGAATTCGTTATCGTACACCCCGAAGCACACGACTTTGCGATGCTCCAAGTCATACAACTTCGGACTCCAAATGTTTCCCTTGAAGATGCAGTTCAGATTATCATCATTGATACAGATGATCCCGTTGGTGTCATGCAGAACGAGAAGGTCTTTGAGTTCCATTTACCTTCCTCCTTACAAGTCAATCTCGTTAATGAGTCGCTTCAACTTTTCCATGCAGGAATTACACAGGGCAAGCTCAGGGTCAGAGGGATTGTGTGCCCAGAAGAGCTTGAGAGAATCATTGTGGGAGATTTCCCACTTTGCGGTTCTCGCATCACACACGCTGCACCAGCAGGTATTATTGTTCAGCTTCTTGATTTCCATTTGTATTACAACCTCCATTCCCCAACTTTGTTTCCGTTGGAATCCATGCAGACACCCTCAGTTTGCTTTCTGTAGCGGATGTCGTTGCAAATCTTCATGAAGATATCTTCGAGTTCTCTTGCCGTCACCCACATATCAAGATTAGGGTCACAGTATTCTTCGGGTGCTTTGAATGCGGCATTACTGGTGCTGATTTTGATTTCCATCATTGACCTCCATTTTGTAGATGACCACTGCATCAATGGCCAGGATAATGAATGCCCAAACAATATTGGACATTGGAGCGATTTCGTTTTCGATGCCACCCACAATTCCGAGGATGGCGAAGAACGAGAACATAAATAACATATGCATGTCTCCTTTCTATGGGTAAAGCCCATAAGGAAACGCCCAAAGTTTCCCTTGGGCGCTTCATATAGGTTTCACTTGAACACGGACAGGTTAAACCTCTCTTTGAAAGTCCAGCCCAACTTGCGCAACAGCTGACCTACTTTGGCTGAGCTGATGGTCTCGAACTCTCCCTTGATGGGCAGAGGATTGATGGGGCACTTGATGCGGCAGATGCATTTGCCCTCCTCATGACGCACAAGGAGAATGAGCTGGATTTCCCCTTCCTCTGCATAGTAGCCAAGGGAGCCGGGGGCAACGTCTGCCTTGCCATGATACCAATTGAGAAGGTTGTCTCGCTTGGTGTAGATGATGGCGGTATGGTAGGTGGGAGTCTTGGGCTGCTCGTTTGCCTTGAGCAGGGTAATAGCGTCATCACACATATGAAGGTCGCAATCGTTCATACCGTGATACGGGCATCCAGTACAGGTTTTGTACCCAGTACCGCACAGCTCCAGAGCCTTTATCACATTTTCCTTATCCATTGTCATTTTCCTTTCATGATAAATTTGGGCAAAACCCTTAATAGAGCCTACAAAGTTTCCCTTATAGGCTCGATAAAGGCTTCACTTATTAAAGGCTTTCCACAGCATGACTGACAACTTCTCAGATACCTGATACATCTGAGCGAAGGTGATTTCCTTTTCGAGAAGCATCTCCGACAGGATGAAAGCACACTCCTGGCGGCAAGTCTCATAAGCCTCATTTTCATCCTTGGGCTCATAGACGACACCGCAGAGACTGGCATTGATATGGTCACGGAGAATGTTCTTGGCCATCATTTCGGCATCAAAGTTCATAATCATTTCCCTTTCTGTAATAGTTTTAGGTTTCGCTGACTCGTATATACTCGTCTAGAATGGGACTTTTACGGATAAATCCCTTAGAACCGCATGTTATTCAGTTGTCTTGTACCATTTCGCTTAGCGTAGCCAAAGTCCAAAAAGGCTCAACGGCCCCTCATTTGCCTTGCCAGAACGATAATGGTTATTTACCTTAATGATGCATTTCCCTTAATGAATCACTACCTCCATTTAATCAATATAGTATTCATCAGTTTGTCCGAATACTGTGAAATATCCAACGTGTGGATTCGTCTTATTTACCTCGATGATTCCATTGAGAACGGTCATACGCCATCCGATGAGAACACCGAGGATAAGAGCTATTGCAGCTATCGCAATGGTCTTTTTCATTTGCCTTACCTCCTAAATTGCGTAGAGTTTGTTCCCATCAAAGGAGCCGCAACACTCAATGAGATTAGCTTTGATGAGTTCGTTGAAACCGTAAGCTCCAACTTCTCTTTGGATAATATAATCATAAACGGCATCTGCCTTGGGATGATTTGCCTTGACGAGTTCATGCAGAACCTTGGGATAGTTATCAAGTGCATACTGGATATAGCTGTGGCACAGGCGGTCAAGGTAGTTAGCAGCGAACTCCTTTCCCTTTTCCCTTTTCTTTGCCTTGTACTCGGTCTCGATTTGCGGACACCAGGGGATTCCGAAGTCCTTGAAAAGGTCTTTTTTTTCTGCGATAAGAGACACTTACTTTTCCTCCTTGTCGTTAAAATAAGCCACAACCATAGAATGGACATGGCTGATTGCACAGTTGTCGCAGTCAAGACGCATACCCTTATTGCAACAACAATTGCAAGAGTAAGCGAAAGCTCTTTGGGCCTCCTTCTTGGTTGCTGCCGCATATTGGTAGTTCACGCCTACCTGTTCAAATTTGTTCATAATGTTACCTCCTTCTTATGAACTTATTGCATTAAACTCATTTAATAAGCCCATAATTATAGGCTCGGCACAAGCCAAGCCCATAGGTTACGGGTTTATCTCAACCCACTCTGCTGGTACGGCAATGCGTGGATCATTCATTGGATACAGTCCAAGTGGAAACCAGTTCACAATAGCAATAGAACCATTGTAGTTGATGTCTATCACCATACCTGTGGCATTCTCGTGCAACACTTGACCGAACCATGAATATAATCTTTTGGAATATTCAATCAAGTATTCAGACTTGATACGAACAATCATACCTTTTTCTAACATAAGACACCTCTTTCCTATGGGTTTTGAGCCCATAATTATACCCTTGAACACAAGTTCAAGGGCATAGGTTACAGGTTCAATTGTCTATTATCTCAAGGAACTTCATAAAGAAGCTCGTGCTAGTGACGATACCAACCACAGTGAAGAATATTATCATTGTTTTACTCCTTATCAAAAGTTTGGTTTGAAGTTATTGGCGAAGAAGTCCTCGAAATCATCATCATCATCATTGTCGTTGTCGTTATCGACAGATTCAGGGATGTTGAGACTAGAAGAATCTAGGAATTTACTGTAGCTGAGCGTGTAAACGCCATGGGGAAACTGAACTTCTTTGTTGAGATAGAACGGAGTTACAATGTAAATGTCTCTCCTGTTTTGTTCGCCATATGGAATATAAATAACGTCACCACTTTCGAGGTTCAACACTAACCAACTTGTGTGCCAAGCACAGAAGAAAGTCTCATGTGTTATGTGGTACTCTAGAACTATGTTGTCTGAGCTAAGGTCTAAAGGGTAGTCAATGCTACCCTTGGTGTACGGATTGTACAGTTTCATATTTATCACTCCTTACAATGCTATGGATTAAACGTGAAAATCTTGCAGACTGCAACCGAGGTCATCTGCGATACGAGAACAACGACGAAGTACACGCCGCTTGTCATCCTCTGGGAGATACTCTGCGATAGTGCGGAGACCTATTATCTCAAGCTTGATTTTCTTGAAAAGATAATTACGATTCGAAGACTCGACCATGGAGAGAAGACGACGGTACTTGTGTACCTCGAAGTGGCATCTGCCCTCAGACGCCTTCAGCTTCTCTCGGAGTTCCTTGTTGACCGCTTGGAGCCGTTCAATCTCTGCCATTTTCCAATCATCCATGTTGTGTTCCTCCTATCAAATTTGGGCATAATAAAACACCCACCCATGTTGGGCAGGTGTGCAAAAGGGCATAAGAAAAACCCCTGGAGGATTAACCCCCAGGGGCTTGGATGCTAGGGCTGAAGTTACTTGGCTTCAGCGGCCTTCTTGGCGTAATACTCAGCCTTGGCCTTGGCCCTCTCGGCCTTGTAAACCTTGATGTTGTTGCGGTCGTTGTCATCGAGAACAGTCTTAATCTTGTAAGACTGAGCGAAGTTCACAGCGTCAGCATGAGTGGGGAAAGTGTAAGCCTTGAGCTTACCAGACCATCTGCCACCGTACTTCTGAGTGATAGCGATGTGATTAACAGTCCAGATGTCAGAAGGGACATAGCCGTTGTAGCGAAGGGACTTGGCACTGACAGGCTCAAAGTCCAAGCTAGACAGGTCGCTAGAGGGCTTGGAGTCCTCCTCCAGAGCGAAGAACTCCTCACGGGTCATGGTCTTGACGGTTTTCTTAACGGGCTTGACCTCCTTCTGCTCCGTAGGAGCCATAGCGGAAGCCATAGAGTTCATCATGCTCTGCATGACAGACTGCATCATAACCTCCATCATCTTCTCAGTCATCTGAGCCATCATTTCGTTCATGTTCATGTTCATAGTAAAACCTTTCTGCCGATAAATTTATTTTCATCAAACGACCTCGGCTTGGTCGCTGATGTTGTAACAACTATACCTCGACAAAATTTCAAAATCAAATGCCCCAAATTTTTTTGAACTGGGAAAAATACAGATTTTTCTGCGTTGGACAAAACACTATATATAGGGGTACTTATAACCAAAAAAGGCCCAAAAAACACAATATATTGTGTTAAGTGGTTATCTTATATACTGCCTGAAAATTAAATGATCTCAAATCAATATCAAAATCCTATACCAATTCATAAAATGTCGATCAAAAATACAAAATATATTTTCCGCATAAAATCAATTAATTTTACATATAACAACACATCCCTTTCAGATTTCAAAACATCAATATTAAACTAAAATTATCGTTTTTACAAAGAACACCCATACATTTCCAAAAATTCTATTTCATAATATTTAAGACCCAAAAATAGCAATATTTTTACTTTTATTAATATTATCGTTACATTTGCTAAATAAATAGATCAAATGTTCTATTTCAATTCCGTCAATCAATCTCACAATCTCTCTTTTTTAAAACTACAAGCCCTCCCCTACCAAAAACTCGCCACCTTGACAAAACCAAAACTATATGTTATACTCACAATACAAAATTATAGCTATGAAAGGAGTCACTATGATCAAGAAAATATTTAGTATCCATCTCGCCAGACAATTAGGCCTCATGGGATGCAAATGCATCGGAACAGAACCAAACAGAAACAAACCCTGGCTTAACGTATATCTCTTTATTGACGACGAGAAACTCAACAACGCCATGTCAAAGATCAACAAAGCTTAAAACAAAATATCAAAGGAGCCAAAATATGGATAATAATTTTTTAGCAATAAATAAAGATTATCTCAACTATGACTTAAAAAGCATAGACATTCTTATTATTGCGCAAATTGAAGAATTTGACCGTAACAAAAATTTCTGTCATCTCTCAAACCAACAATTTGCAGAAATGTTCGGAGAATCAAAAAGCACAATCAAAAGAACAATCGATAAATTAGAAAAACTTAATATCATCAAAAGACAAACTACTTTTATTAAAAATAATGGCAGAGGTAATAAACAACGTATCCTATCACTTAATAATAGATCAAAATGGAAGGTTCAAAATGAATCTACCATTCATAATGGAAAGTCCATAATGAACCCACCATCAAAAATGGAAGGTTCAAATGTTGATAATGGAAGGTTCAAAAACGCTCAATGGAAGGTTCAAAATGAACCTATAAAAGATAATATAAAAGATAATAT
>ERZ1034855.255-NODE-255-length-26454-cov-7.898595_pt1 | contig 26454 bp, 13 predicted proteins | sample MGYA00520699_ERZ1034855 | MGnify/ENA primary metagenome ERZ1034855 (study PRJEB33766, sample SAMN09781730) | gut metagenome | biome: gut microbiome | host: Homo sapiens | place: Madagascar | study: EMG produced TPA metagenomics assembly of the PRJNA485056 data set...
ATCTAAAATTATTGATGAGCTTTCTACTTTTCAATATTTCATTATGACCACTCAAATGGATAGTAATATCAATCAAATGGCGCGAGATGCTTTTTTATTTTTTACTGGTGAAAATACTGTGTTTTCTTTAGAGCCTTCATACATAATATTTGGGGACATCACCGACAATCGTCGTATGGATGAGGACGCATTTTATGAATTTCGTCGTGTTTTAAAACGCTTATGTTTTATCGAGCTTGAAGGTGAGGAAATTATCATATATAAAGATGATAGTCCCCAAATTAAAAACTTAAAACGTCAAATGATTAAGAATCGCGAACGCGTAGCAAAAGCTAAAAGTCGCGGACAAAAAGCAGATGGTTCAGGTATAGAATTGTCTGATTTGGTCGCTAGTATTACCTTTGGCGGCTGTAATCTTAATATGAGTAACGTGTGGGATATTACATATTATTCTTTTCGTGACCAATTAAAAAGGATGGGGTGGCACGAAAAGTTTGATATAAATAATCGCGCGGCGTTGGCTGGCGCGAAATTGAAGAAGTCTCAGCTAAAACATTGGATAAAAGGTATATCTAATGATGATAAAGACGATTAACGGAGGTTAATATTTATGGCTGGTATTAACATTTTTGATAGGTTTGGCCTAAAAGAAGTAGCTAACGTTACTTTTGAGGCTCTAGACGATAATCTAAAAGTTGGTGAGAAGAAAGGCGACATCGTACTGTTCCTGGATTAAATAGAGAGTGGTTCAGGTTAAATCTTGTGAATTGCTGGAACATCTAAAAACTTCAAAGAAAGGAGATTTTATGAAGGAAAGACAATCAGCAGCCAAGCCAGAAATTTGGGCTGTAATTGAAGAATATCCGCAATATGTAATTTCTACTTATGGTCGTGTAAAAAATCTAAAAACTGGTCGTATTTTGCAAACTTATTGTGAAAAAAGACGATATGACACGGCGGCTTTGCACGTGAACGGAAAAAGAAAAGATATAAAAGTTCATAGATTAGTCGCTATGGCTTTTATTCCTCAAGTAGATAAAGAAAAAAATGTTGTTAATCATAAAGATCATAACACTCATAATAATTATGTAGAAAATCTTGAATGGTGCACAAGCTCTGAAAATGCGATACACTCTTATGAAAATGGACGTCGTATTGAAGAGTATCGAACTGTAAGAAAAGATGTCCAATCTAAAATGATTGCAGCAGTTGAACGACCAGTGATATGTTTAGATTTGAATGATAATATTATTGCGATATATAAAAGTATAGCGGAAGCCCACCGTCAAACAGGTGTTTGTATTTCTCTTATCAGTGCAGTTTGTCTTAAAAAATATGGAAGAAAAACTGGTGGGGGATACAAATGGAAGTTTCTGGAAGGTTCAACGACTAAGGGCGAGGAAAATCCAACCTCGACAGCGCAAGACACTGAAAAGTGAAGATATAGTCTAAACTTATATGAAAATATAAGCAGGAAACGGTTAATAAGAATTGGCTTATTGATGAATATAATTGTCTCTAAAAGTATCTACCATTGAAACGACTGCGGACAACGTAGACGCTCGTGGCGGTTGGGGTTACATTATGGGCGGCTCCAACCTAAAAACATCTTTCTAATTGCTGGAACACCCTTATGAAAAAGGACAATCAGCAGCCAAGAGAAGAAAAATATTTTCTTCAAAGGTTCAACGACTATCCGTGATGCGGAGTAGCATAAAATGCGAAATGAAAGACATAGAAGATATAGTCTAAACTTTAATGAAAGTTAAAGATAATAATATTGAACCCAAAACTAATTACTTGGGACTATAACAAAGACGCTACTGTCACCCTTGAAGACGCTCTACTTTCTTTTGAAAGTGCTCGTTTTATGCTAGGTGGTAAGATTCGTCATGCTTCTGCTACAGAAAAAGTCACCGTCAACCTGAATGAAGAGGTTGTTATTGATAAAGATGGTGAACTGCCTAAGGTCAAAAATCACCTCACTGGTAATGAATATAAAACTCAGCCCAGTGCTACGAACGGTTTTAAATATATTAACTTAACTCAAGGCACTAAGGGACAAGTCGATAAGGGTGGAACACTGACTGCTGATCTTTTTAAAGCGAAAGACCACGTTCGCATTTTCTGGACGCAAGAAGTAAATAACACTGGTAAAGACGAAGCGGCGGAAATTGTTATTTCTCCCGATGTATTTCCCGGAACATTGGAAAAATCTTATGTGTTCCTGAGCGGGAATAAAATATGCTCAATTTTTTCGTGAATTGCTGGAAGGTCTTAATTTAATTAAGAAAATCAGCAGCCAAGGAGTGAAAAAATGGATAATAAACAACCAAAGATAGGTTATGGTTATATTTATAAATATACCTCTCCTTCTGGTAAGAGTTATATAGGACAAACTATCCGTTCTTTACGCGAAAGGGCGGGACATAATGGTAAATTATACAAAGGCAGTTATGAATTTTATCGCGCGATTAAAAAATATGGTTTTGATAATTTTGAAGTTGAAATTTTAGCAGAAGTACCCAAACAACAATTAGATAAAGCAGAAATTAAATATATCCAACTTTTTAATACTCTTATCCCAAATGGTTATAATATTAGTGCGGGCGGGCAATTTATTGGTAAGAGTAGAAAAACGAGGAAAGTTTATCAGTATTCTGCGGTTGATGGTTCTTTTATAAAAGAATGGTCATCACATACAGAGGTTATAAAACATTTTGGCGTGACCACTCCTGTGTTGGAGCGTTGTCTTTTAGGGCAAGCTTTTACGCAATGGGGATATTGTTGGAGTTATCTTAAAATGGATAAATTTCCAATAAATGAGAGAATGGTTAATCCCCAAGAGAAAAAGGTTGAAATGTATTCTCTTAATGGTGAATTATTACAAACATTCTCTTCTATTGCCGAAGCCGCACGCCAAACAGGATGTGAGCGTTCTGCGATAAAGAGGTGTTGTCGTGGAGAATTACATTTTCATGGAGGATATGTTTGGAAATGTACTGAAATATTATACGAAAAGAAATATAATAATACTGCTAAAAAAGTTCAACAGATTTGTCCTGAAAGTAATGAAATTATTCAAGTTTTTAATTCTATATCGCAAGCGGCGAAATCATTAGGAAAAGAAACTTCGATGATAAGAAGGGTTCTTAATGATGAAAAGAGAACTGCTTATGGATATAGATGGAAAACCGCTTAAGGTTCAACGACTAAATACCCCTAAATATCCTTGGGGTTAGTGCGAAACACTTGAAGAAGTGAAGATATAGTCTGAACTTGTATGTGAATACAAGAAGTTTAGGAAACGATAACATAAAGTGATAAGATTGTTGGCGACACCTTTATGCGCTCTGAAGCGACTGGTAAGGATGAAGCTTTCCAGTTTATTATCGGAAAGGCAAAAGTACTATCCAACACCACTATCACCCTACAGGCTGAGGGTGATCCTTCCACGTTTAGTATGACCCTAAACGTTTTACGTTCTACTAACGCTCAAGGCGAAAACGAGATGTTCAAGCTTGTTCGTTATAGCCTTGAAGAGTCTACTGAAGAAACCAGTGGCACGGACGTACCATAATAAATATAATTTAAGGGAGAAGTTCACACTTCTCCCTTTATTTTTTTTACTTATTTATCATCAGTCTGCGTGAAGCATAATACATATATAAGAGGGAGGTGAAGTGTCGATGAAAGACCAATATTTTGGCACTAAAGAACTTTATGAAGTTGTGTTAAAAGCTAATACTTCTATGAAGATGGGGCCGCGCAATGTCGAAGTTGGCGAACCAGTTCTTTATTTTAATAATATTAGTATAGCTCAATTAAACGAAGATACCCGTCCTATTATGGCGCGTGGTGGTTGGGGTAATATGCCGCACGTTATATGGGAGGATAGAGCTGAAATGACTTTTGTTTTGTCAGAGGGTGTTATGAATGCTGTAAGCATGGGTATTCTTATGAGTGCGTTAATGCTTGAAAATAAAGGCGCTGACGCACTTTATATTCCAAAAGCAGAAGGCCCATTTGATCTTGACAGAAACAATTCTTTTTTTCTACAAGAAACTCCCGCAGAAAAAAAGAAGGCTTTTTGTTTTGAATATTCTAATGACGTGCCGCAAAAGAAAATAAACTATCAACTTGATGGTAAACGCGTGATTGTGCCGAATGGCGATAGGTCAAAAACTTATTTTTTTGATTATTATTACCGTTATGGTAAAGAAGCTATTACTTATCTTATTGAAAAAGAGCGTTTTAATGGGACATTTTCATTAGAAGGTAAGTTTTATACAAAGGATGAGAATGTGGGGTTAAATACTACCAACATTCTTTATATGCCTAAAGTGCGAATTATGAGTAATATTAATTTGAGACTTGGAGAACGGGCTGACCCGACAGTGGCGGTGTTTAATATCATAGCTATGCCGCAAATGACTGAAGACAGTAGGTATGAGCTTATGAAAATTATACGACTGGGGGAGGACATTGACGGGGACATTTAAAGGAGAGTGAAAGGATATGAATACGACTGTTAAGATACCAGTTGAGTTAACAGGTGTTGAGTCACAAATTAAGTTTTTAAGAGAATCTCTTAATAACGTGAAGCCTGATACTGGCGGTTATAAAGATTTAAGTCGTGTGTTAACGACTATTCAGCGTGAATTTGACGCTATAAAAGCAGCCGCTAGTGGTACATTTGGTTCGCAAAGTCAAATAAATGCTTTCTCTAAAAGAATTCAAAATCTTGGTAATCAAATGTCTCTTTTTGCTACTAAATTTGAAGATTTAGGAGATAAAAGTTTTAAGACAGATTTTTTACCAGATAGTGTTGTTAAAAATTTAAAAGATATGACAACGGAGATGAATAATCTCCTGAAATCTATGGCCCAGCTTAAGAGTGATGCTTTTTCTAAAGCTTTAAGCGGAAGCGAAAATGCAATGAAGTCTTTAGCTTCTCTTAAAATGACAGGAAAAGAAGACCCCGCTTATATTATGAATAAGCTGGATATTGCTATTAAGAAAGCTGATGGTAATATTGCGAAAGCTACACAAGATTTGGCCGCGCAGGGTGAACAAGTAAAAACTTTGCGTGATGAGTATGATGCTTTGAACGCCGCGAAGAATGAAAAGCAAAAAGAGAACTTGGGGCTTAGTAATGCGGTTCAGGCGAAAACGCTAGAACTTTCAAAACAAATTGCGGCTAATGAGCAGAATAAACAGAAAGCTATTGTGGCTGCGACTAAATCATATGACGAACAAATTGCTAAACTTACGGCGCTTAATCGTGCGGTAGGTAAAGGCGGTCATATGACAAATGAGCAGCGTCAGTCTAATGTTTTACTAGATGGAGCTTTTAGTGCTGGTAAGGGCGACTTTATGTCTAACCGTGAAAATATTGCTACTTTTATGAAAACAAACTTTCATATTGACGATGCAACGGTTGAACAAATTAAAGCGGGAAATAAAGCACAAGTTGAGGCTATTGTAAGTGATATACTTACACAAGTACAAGCCACAAGAGAAAAGGTTATTCAGGCTACCGCTGTAACTGATGTTTATGATAGTGAAGCACTTCAGTCTACAAAGAATGAACTTGATGAGCTAGAACAAAGGCTTGCGCGCGTGAGAACTGAAGCTGAAACGCTTATCCGTGATACTGCTACTAAAGAGCGCGAAGTAAATGCGGCGGCAGATCAAGAAGCTCGTCTTCAAAACAATTTGCGGTCTCAACAACAATTACGTGAAAGTTATGCGGCGACGAGAACTGAAGTAGAAGCGGCGGCTGCGACGGCGCAAGAGGCGGCTGATGGTTCTGGTATTGCACAGCAAATTGACGCATTGCGCAATAGGATTACGGAACTTGAAAGCGAAATTGCGAAGCTAAATCAAGAACAGAAAAATACTGTTAATGCTACTGCTCAAAGTCAAGATGGAATAAATAATATGGGCAATGCGGCTTTGGCGGCTTCTGCTAAATTGGCACAACTTGAAGCAGCACAAAACCGTTTAAACAATATTAAAACAGCTATAGCTTCTTGGCTAGGCTTTAACCAAATTATTAACATAACACGTACTACAGTTCGTAATATGATTAACCATATTAAAGAGCTAGACGATGTTATGACTGAAATTGCCGTGGTTACTGACTTTACACAGGATGATCTGTGGAAACAAATGGATACTTATGCGAGTATTGCGCGTGAGTATGGTGTCAGTATTAAAGGCGTATATGAAGTATCCCAGCTATACTATTGATTGTTGGTAGGCACGTATTGCGAAATGCGTGAATAATACTCCGTTGAATTGCTGGAACATCCTAAAGCTCATACACCTTATAAAGGTTGCGAAAGTAGAAAAAAGTTATGAGATAGATACAAGGTTAAATCCTAAATATCTATAAAATGGACAATCAGCAGCGAAGCAGGAGCAAATGCCCCTGAACGTTCAAAGACTAAGCGGGTTGTAAGTGTTTGACAACTCCAGCGGCGGACACGTCTATGACGTGATGATATAGTCTCTCTTTAATGAAAATTAAAATATGTAAAAAGTAGCGGTTTTACGAGCAGCCTGGACAACAAGGCTAGGTCAAATATTTGACTTTTCACGGATTTTATGATATAATGTAATTACAGGTGAGAGAAAATCACTTGTGATAAAAAATTAAAGAGGTCATAAAATCTATGGAAGAAAAGCGCATTCGAATTAACGGAGAAGACACGAATTATATTGTAAGAGAAGATGGCACAGTTATTAATACTAAGCTTAATCATATTTTAAAAGGTACTCTTCAGCGGAATGAATATCATACAGTTTATCTTATTCATAATGGTAAGCAGTATAATTATATGACGCATCGTTTGGTAGCAGAATATTTTTGTGAAAATCCAAATGGGTATACAGTAGTGCATCACAAGGATGGGAACCCGCATAACAATGCAGCTTCAAATCTACAGTGGGTTTCTACAGAGATAAACAATGCTACAGAAAATCGACGCACGCCTGCAAAGAAGCGAATGGCAGAAAAAGTTGAAGAGTTTAATCTCGATGAATGGACACCCATTCTGGATGGTGGGCTTGGCGTTAATAAAAAAGGGCAGGTTATGAACTTAAATACAAAAAGGTTGATTTATGGTACTCCACGGAATGGTTACATTCGTTTTGATTATCAGGGGATACGTTACACCGCTCATTGTTTGATTTGGGAAGCTTTTAACGGCCCTATCCCGCAAGGAATGGTTATTGATCACATTGATGGCATTCGTGCGAATAATGAACTTTCTAATTTGCGGATGATAACCCAGTCCGAGAATATGAAGAATGCAATGACGAACGGCCATAAGTGTCAAACCGCTGTTCTACAATATGATTTAAATGGTAATTTCGTTAAAGAATATATGAGTATTAGTGCTGCGGCTCGTGCTATTGGTATGGTAGAGGGTTCGTTGCGCTATGCTTTAAATAAAGGAAAAGAATGCGGAGGATATTTTTGGAAAAAGAAAATTAGTTAAGCCTTGAATACCCTTTAACTGCGGGAAACACTTTACAAAGCGCCCTTCTGGGGCGTTTTTAGTCAATCCGCAACCAAGGGCCGCAATACGTGCGGCCAAGGCTCAACGACTATTTGCTTTCAAAGCAAAGTAGCACATAAGCGTGCGAAATGGGGGTAGGCGTGAAGACGTTTAAGAGATAGTCTAATCTCACGGGCGACCGCGAGTTAATGTAAGATGTTAAAACAAGCAGATGTAATGGCTCTGACTACAGAGACATTAAAGATGGCGAAGATAGCAGGTATTTCATATACTAAAGCGGCAGATTATATGACAGTGGCCGTTCGCGGCTTTAACATGGAAATGACTGAAGCACAACGGGTAACTGACGTTTACAGTAAAGTAGCGGCTTAACGAGCGGTATAGGTCGCTTAAAATTATTTGAAGTGCTGGAAAGACTGAAAAGTTAACCAGCAGCCAAGGAATGTGGTTATTTTCACCAGAAAGTATTATAAAATGCGACTAATTGGTGAAAATACGTCGTTCAAGGTTCAACGACTAAAGCGAAAGCTTGTAGCACGTAAGTGCGAAGTAGATAACGGTTTTGACCGAAGATATAGTCTATTCTTTATAGAGATATAAAGCTTAATATAAAGATTACCGCAACAGATACAAAAGAGCTAGCAGAGGCAATGTCTAAAACGGCTTCGTCTGCGAGTTCTGTAGGCGCAAGTTTTGAAAATACAACCGCCATTATGGCGACTATGCAAGAATCGACGAGAGAGAGCTCCAAGAACATTGGTACGGCTCTTAAATCGATTATTTCACGCTTAAAATACATAGGTGTGAATTGAATAAAAATTATTTAAATTGCTGGAAAGTCTTAAAAGATAATCAGCAGCTAAGTTAGGAGACAAGAAAAGATGTCTGTCAAAATTACACAAGAATATTTTTTAAATCGTTTTAAAAAAATATATCCAGATTCTAATATAATGATAAAAGTATGGAATGGTTATACTAAAAATATTATATTTTATTGTGATAAATGTAAACAAGAACATTTTTATAAAGATGCTCGTGAATTATTATCAATAATTGATTATTGTCAAAAGATTAAATCATCAAATCAAAGTTTTTCTTTTTCAGCTTTTTCTGCTCGTTTAAATCGTCTTTATGATAGAGAGATAGAAATAGTAAAATATAATAGTCTTTCTCAACCTGTAGAATATATTTGCCCAGAATGTAAAAAATTAAAACGCTGTACGCCAGCAAAAATGATTTTTAGTAAAAGGTATTATTGTGAAGAATGTCAAAATATTAAAAAAGACATTGTTAAGCAAAAAGTAATTGAATTATTTAACAATTCTACTAAATATAAAATGCTTAAATGGAATGGCGTTTCTAATAAAATTAAAATACAATGTTTAAATTGTAATAAAACGTATGAACGTAGACCAACGAATGTTTTACAATGTTTTGACACTTGTCCTTATTGTAATGCTGGGGCAGATAAAAATAGAAAAAGTATAGAAGATGCACAAAAACAATTAGAAGAACATTTTGGTAATAACACATATTCTATTACAAAATATGTGGGTCAGCTTGAGAAAGACAATATTATAAAATGTAATAATTGTGGAGAGACATTTAAGACTCATTTTGTTTCTTTTTTAAATAGTAGAGGCTGTCCATTTTGTAAAAGAACAAAATCAAAAGGAGAACAAGCTGTTCAAAAATATTTAGAAAATAATCACATAGCCTACGAGGCTCAAAAGCGTTTTGTAGATTGTAATAAAGGTTTGTCTTCTTTTGATTTTTGTGTTTATGATGAAGAAGGAAAAATGTTTTTAATTGAAGTAAATGGCGTTCAACATTATAAGGAAACGTCTAAATTTGAATCTTTAGACATTATTCAACGTCGAGATAATATAAAACAACATTATTGTGAAATAAAGAAAATTCCTTTAATTATTATTCCATATGATAAATTAACTGACAAAGACATAGACACTTTTCTTAATTTTCTAAAAAGTTCAACGACTATCTCCACAGGAGAGTAGGGGTACACCCGAAAGAGATAACATAGAATATATAGTCTGCTCTATGTAGAAATACATAGTTAACATATAGGATGGTGAGCTAAAATCCGACCCTCGTTCACTGATGGATAGTGAAGGAGAAGAATTAAGTTTAAACAAAGTAGATAAAGCCCTTCAGTCTGTTGGTATTACTCTTCAAACCGCAGATGGGCAATTTAGAGATTTTGATGATGTTATTATCGAGTTAGCATCGCATTGGAAAGAACTTGATAGTATCTCACAGAGGTATATAGCTACAGTGGTTGCGGGCAACCGCCAGCAATCTCGTCTACTCGCATTTTTATCTAACTATGATCGTTTTCTTGAGATTCAAGAGGGCGCAATGAATAGTGAAGATGCAGGTCTTATCCAGTCTTTAAAGACAATGGATAGTATTACAACTAAATGGACACAGCTACAAACCGCTTTTCAGGAATTTTACACTTCTACTGGTGTGCAAGACCTGATTAAGGGGATATTGGATGCTGTTACTACGGTATTAAATCGTCTTAATACTTTTTCTAAAGCGTTTGGTAAGTTACCTGTGTTAGCGTTGGCGCAAATAGGTGTAATTGTAAAGTCACTAAAAACTGCGGCGACACTTATGGTAACTCATTTTAGTAATGGCATTGAACAAATAAAAGCGAAGTTTAAACAAGCTAATAGTGAAATTGCGGCTGATGCACAGCAAAAAGCAAAAGGTGTTTTTGCTACTATAAAAAATGAAATACAAAATAAAAATGTTGGGAAAGGTAGTGTTACGGCAACAGCTACGGGGACAATTCTTTCCACTGCGGGAGCTTTTGCGTCTGCTAGAGGCTTACTTTCTTCAGACCAGATGGATAGTGGTATGAAACAGATGGCTGGTGGAGCATTGAGTGGCATTGGTACATTATTGACAGGATTGGGTACTAATTTAAATCCGTGGTTAATTGCTTTAAATGTAGTTATTACAGCACTCCCTAGCTTAATTAATGGCTTTAGAACATTAATTGGAAGCACGGCAGAGGATTTAAAAAATTTAAAGAAAAATATAGAAGACAGTAAAAATCAATCTCTCCTTTCTAAAGATGAATTAAAAACACTTACTGATTATGAAAAAAAATTAAAAAAAGCGAAAGCAGCACAATATGATAGTGTAGAAGCAAAGCAAGAATATTATAATTTAATGAATGAAATTGCAGATAAGTATCCAGAGTTAATTACCAACATTGATAAAGAAAATAATAGAATTGTAGATTTAGGTAATACTTATGAAAAATTAAAAAAGCAGAAGCAAGAAGCTTATGCGAATGATTTAACAACGTCAATATCTGCACAATTAAGTGGTTTTAACAGTGGGTCATATGTGTATGATGCACTTAATTTACCTACGCAAGGATTAACCGATGATCAAAAAAAAGCTTATGGCGATGCGATACAATATTTTTCTGCTAATCCAGAGGCTAGTACTCCCAGTTTTGTCTGGAAGCAACTATCGACACCTATAGAGTCTCCTGATAATTTAAAAGATGCTATTATGGAAAAGTTTACTTTTAAAGATGTAGCTCGTCTCATCTCTAAATTTAAGCAAGACTTTTTAGCGGTGGCTTCTGCTCCAGAAGCGGAACAAATTAGGCAAACTATTTCTTCTTCTTCTATTAATAAATTAAAAACAAATTATTTAAATTCTTATATAGCTGAAATATCGTCTCTTTTAAATTTAGATTTGTCAGGGTTTGAAATCGAAGGTTATTCTAAACAAGCTCTTGAACGTATACAAGATTTAATTAAAGGCAAAGAACCAGAAGATGCACAGAAAATTATTGATGAATATTTGACTTCTGTGATACAAACTGGACAATTTACAGCTTTATATACTAATGAGTTCAAAGATTTAACTGATAAACAAAAAGAAGCTATTGAAAAGATAAGTTCACAAGTTGGAATTATAAGTCAAGCTGATTTTCAAAGCGAGATTGAAAAAATTGTAGGAGAAAATAATCAAGACATTGTTTCTGCTATAACACAATATTATTTAAATACTTTAGATTGGACAAAAGAAGATTTTAAAGAAGCATTAGGAAAAAGAACTTATGGACCTTTGAGTTCTCAACAATTAAGTGATTTAAATTTAATGACTGAAAATCTTTCTCCTGCTTCTCAACAGAATCTTATTGGATTAATGGATAAGAAAGAGTCAATGGGTTATGGCTATCAAAGGCTTTACTCTCAAGCCGCCTCAATCGAAGACTCTGACCTTCGCCGCAAAGCAGAAAATGTCCTCAACAGCGCCGATCTTACTTCTTTCACTGGCATTTGGGAGGCAAAGAAATCTATAGAAGAATTTGGGCAACCAGAAATCTTCGGCAATACGCTTGAGGCTCTTGATAACTTAAAAGATTCAATCGAGATTAACTTTGAAACTGAAATGAGCAGTTATATCGATAGCATAACAAAGAAAGTTGATGAGTTTGGCGAGCTTTTCAGCAAAATGAATAAAGGCTTATCATTAGGCGATGCTATGAAACGTGCAGAAGCAATGGAAGTTGACTTTGATGAAGCTTTTGATTTTAAAGAAGGTAAATATTTCTTAAAAGACACTTTCTATGATGCTTTTGAAAACCATTATCTGCAACTTAATGAAGATATGATTAAGGAAATGACAGATAAGGCTAGAAAGAGTGGAATGAAGGAAGAAGAAATTGAAAAGCTAACTCAAGATTTATGGCGTGCTGCACAGGAATACGCTACTTATACTGTTACATCAAGTCTAATAGAAGCTCGTAATTATATGGATCTTGCGGGCCGCGATGGTTTCTTGAAAGAAGGTGCTTCAATCCCTGATTTTATTTCTGCTGTAGATAGCGGAGATATTAAAAAGGCTCTTTCTTTGATGACTGAAGAAGCTGCGGCGATCTATGGGGAAGCAATGATAACTCAATTGACCGACCCAAAATATGGTTTGCTTAGTTCTTTGATAAGTGGTATATCTACAGGTTCTTCTTTTAAAGTTACTGCTAATCAAGCTGAATTGAACTCTTTAAAGAATAACGGCTTTGACATCATTGCGAAAACTGCGGACGGTGCTTATATACAGTTAAATAATATTGCGGAAGCTTATCAATGGATTGATTTACAATTAGCAAATGGTTCTTTCTCTCCTGAACGTTATAATGAACTTCGTAAGAATATTAACGCTACAAAGTTTTCTGCTCCTGTCGCTAAAGCTTTGTCTTCTTTTGATGATATTCATCGTATTACGGAAGAAGAGCTAGAAAGCTATGCAGATAGCATAGGTATAAGCGCAAAAGACCTTGAAGCCGCAATGACAAGAAATGCGGATGGTACTTATCGTGCGACGCTCGGCGACATAAAGAATGCAGTTTATGGCGTGGGTAATTCTCTCGCTGATGTTGGTATAGACGCTCAAATTTATATTGAAAATCTTACCACTTATCTTGATAGCTTAAGTGCTCTATTTGATAAAGCCATTAACGGTGCGACATTCTCTGAAGCTTTTAAGATTGCTGGTTCACAAGGAAAGAACATTACTGAACTCTTTGAACGTGATGGTGATAAGTATTTCTTAAAGAGTGACCAAACTGAAGAGTTTGTTGATGGCTATCTACAGTCTATGCTTGATGGCCTAGAGGCTTATGGTGTAGAAATCAGTAATGAACTACGCGATGAGGCTACTAAAGCCGCAAAAGAACAGGCCGCGAGTGCGTTAAGTGATAACGGCAACTATCTTGAGGCTCTTCAAGTTTATGCTTATGGCAATAAAAAGAAGCAGGCAGAAATAGCACAAGCCTATAAGAAAGGTGATGTTGATACACTGCGTGAACTTACTAAAGGTTTTGATATATCTGGTAATATCATTGATGCTATGGGTAATCAAGTCAAGGATGTTTATACTGATGTAATTGATGCTCTACAAAATGGCGGACTTCTTAAAGCTGAAAGTGGCACACGCGATATTTATCAGCGTCTAGCGCAAAATGGTTTGCTTACTAAAGTTGGGCAAGACCTGTATAAGGTCAGTGAAAATACTGGACTTCAATTCTTACAAGCTATTACCGAAGAGATGGTATTAACTGAAGATCAGTTGGCTGATTTAATTTCTTCTAACATTCAAAATCTAGCTGAAAATGCTAATCTGACATCTTTCGCGCGCGAAGCGCAAGAAAACGCACAGAAGGCTACTGGTAAAGTAAGAAATGCGTGGTTAGATAGCATTAACTCTATTTTCAATGATGCGTCTGGCCGCATATCAAATGGCATTAAAGGTTCTGCATCCGCGAATGACATAGGCACTCTAGAAAAGCAATTTGGTTTTGGCATCTCTTATAATCGCACGGAAGAAGGCTTTAAAATTAAACAAGAAAGCCTTAACCAAATGTATAATACTTTAAAGTCAATAGATGATATTTCTGCGAGCATTGTACTAACTAGCTTAATCTCTTCTGCGATGGAAAGCGAAGAATCTTTGAACGATGTTTGGTACGTGATGAATAAGATTGAAGAATTAGAAAAAGAACTTGCTAATCCAAAAGTAAGTGATAAGCGTAAGAAAGAACTTGAAGCCGAACTTGATGTTGCGCAAGGTATTTATAATACTTTAAAGAAAGCTGATGGTACTTTCAATTTTATGAAGAAAGATTTGTCTTCTGGTTATGATGAGCCGCTCTCTGCTTGGGAAGGCGTGAATGACGCTTTTAAAGTACTAGAAAGTGATGATTATAAGAAAGGTTATGTCACTATCCAAGATTTTACCAATATGGTTACTATGATGGGTGATGACGTACTGCGTAGTTGCGGTATCTTCAATGACAATATTTCTACTAGTGCAGACTTGCTACTCGCGGCGAATAATGCTATTACTTGTGTTGATGGTGAAGTAATGGTTGACCTTTCTCAACTTGGTGTTAATTTTAATGTTGGCGCAGATAATATGAAGAAAGGTGTTACAGAAGGTATTCATACATTAGCTGAACAACAGATTGCTATTTTGGATGCTGAAATTGAAATGCTTCAAACGGTTGTTAAAACGCAAGAAGCATTTGATAAGCTGAAGGGCGATAAGACCGAATTAACGGCTGAAGATTTTATGCCGATTATTAGTGAAGACCCCACTTTACCAGCAGCTTGGAAAGAAAATCAAAAAGAAGCAGTTGAAGCTGTAAGTAAGTTCGCTGGTGACTTAATGTTAAAATGCGGTATAACCTTACGTGAAGCTGCGTCTGACCCAAATAAACTAGCATTACTTGATGAAGCAGATTATGAACTAATGGCCTCAATTGCAAATGCTCTCAATGAAACCGATTGGGTAGGTATGACTGGTGAAACCGCGAGGCTCATACAAGAAAAAATTAATACAGCCTTACAAGAAGGCGGCTATGATTATCGTATTAAGATTGATATGAACAAGCTAAATATCAGTTTCGCTTCTGGTGAAATTAACTGGGATGATGAAACTCTTGCTCCACTACTTGATTATAAGGATGAGATTGAAGCTTATCTTAAAGAACATCCAGAGCAAGCTACAGTCAGTCTTAATGATTTGATTAAGATTGCGGCGGGCGATGATGAGACATTAGCTAATCAGCTTACACAACAATTAACTACCACGGTTACAACGGTTACTGATGAACTTAACCCTGCGATTGAAGAAAGTAAAGTAGCTATGGACGAAACCAAAGCTACAGCAGAAGAAGTGGCCACGACTGAATTTGACAATCTTGCGAAAGCTGCGGAAGATACTGCTAAAATGGCTGAAAACCTGCGTAAAGCCTCCATTTATGCTACCGAAGTCAAAAATTCTAAAAAGTTTCAGGCTACTTATTTTGACGATGGTACTGGTGGAAGCACAGCTAATAGTAGTAGTAAACATATTTCTACAGGTGGCGATGGTTCTACTGTACCTAATTTCGATGAAATTATTACTGATTTACAGTCTATTTATGATAAGCTAAAAGATATTACTAATAATAGCAAGATAGTAGAGACAATTGAAAATCTTGTAAAAGAGCTTGATAAGTTCGGTAAGTCGCTTTCTAACATACCCGCGGCAAAAGCTTCTAATGAAATGAAAGTATTACAATCTTCTATTTCTGCGTTGAGAAGTAAAGCAATTACGTTGGGCGCGACGATTATACTGAAAGTACAAGCGACGGGCGCTATTAAGGGGTCAATTGGAACAATTAGACAAAATTTAGGCACTGGCCGTACTAATACAAGCCCACGTTTCAATGACCTTATGTATAACGCAGATGCTAAAGGCACTCTTATGGGCGAACTTGGTCCTGAACTTGTCGTATCCAATGGCCGCTATTTTACTGTTGGCGAAAATGGCGCGGAGTTTGTTTCTCTCGCAGATGACGCGATTGTATTCAACCATCTCCAAACTAAACAACTACTCGGTAAAGGTTCTACTGGTCGTGGACGCGCGGTAACCAATGAGAAAAACGCTACTTCTTATGCTACTGGTAATGCTAAAGCTTCTGCGGCGGAAGCGTTACAAGAACTAATCAACATTCGCGCGCAATGGCAAGCACTACTGAATAAATCTGCAAAAGATTTAGGCCAGAAAGCTGGTGGCGGCGGTGGAGGTGGTGGAGGAAATGACCCCAAGACCATTACTCATGACCTCGAACGTTGGTATAACTTACTGCGGCAAATTGAGAAACTTGAGCAGAAAATAACGCTTCAGCAAGCCAAGCGTGCAAATATGAAGAATGGTTATGATTATGTTGATAGTCTCGAGAAAGAATTAGGACTCTTGCGTAAGCAGCAAAAAGCATACTCTGATCTTGCAAGACTACAAAAAGATTATTATGATAGAAGACGTAAAGACTTGCTATCTACAGACTACTCTAAAATATTTACTTACGATGAAGACGGCTTGATGCAGTATGTTGATGGAGAAAACCGTGGACTTGATGTTCTCGCTAAATTACAAGAACGCAATCCTAAAGGTGATTATGTCAATGCGGCTGTTAACTCTACTTCACAGCTTGCTTATTTGAAGTCTATTGGATTTGATACATCAAGTTTGAACTTCAATGCGGATGGTTCAACTGCGGAAGAAGATGACCAACGTATGCAAAACTTCTGGGACAACCTTGACGTGTGGATGGAAGAGTTAGATGGATTGTATGATGAATATAACGATCATCTACAGAATGTTGAAGAAAATACCGCTAAACAAAATGAGCTTCTACAAGAATACATTGACAATCAATTGGCTGTAGAAGGCAAGATTTTAACTGCAATCGAAGACCGTGAACAAGCTATTATTGATAAGCTACAAGATGAGAAAGACGCTCTAGAAAAAGCTTCACAAAATTATATCGATGGACTTAATAAGGCACTAAAGAAAGAAAAAAATCTTTACAACCGTAATCAAGATGCAGCTGAAACTGCACGGTTACAACGTCAATTAGCTATCCTACAGCGTTCTGGCGCTTCTACGAGTGAAATTAAATCTTTACAAGATCAAATTGATAATCGTCTAAAGGATGATTATTTCAATAAGATGCAAGAACAAATTGATGCTGTCCAAGAAGCCTCTAATAAACAACTTGAAAAGCTACAAACCCAGATTGATCTAATGACAGAGACATTAGAGTACCAAAAGGAAAATGGCTTACTGTGGCAAGAAGTTTATGAAATGATGAATAACTGGACACCTGAAAAGATACTTCAGTTCATTGAGGAATATACTAAATCTTACCGTGAGAACTCTGCTTTGCAGAATGAAGAAAACTCGAAGGAGACTTTGAAGCAACTTCAAGAATGGGATGCGAAGAAAACACGTGATAAAGATTGGGAAGATTATTATAATAATCTTGATAGTAAATATGATAGTGTAAAAGAAGCAAAGAAGCAAGAGGCTTACTGGGCATACTCCGAGGGCTATGCTAGTGGCGGAAAAGAACAGGCTGAAGCTAACGCCAACGCAATATTTGACGCAGCACTTAACGGCGGTAAGAAATCCTCTACAACGCCTTCTGCTGGTGATAGCGGCTCAACAACACCAACTCCCGCTCCTGAGCCTGAACCCGCAACACGCAAAGCCAAGTTTAAGAATAAGAACTATAAGGTTTATTCTTATGATACTTATAATACTAAAACTAAAGGCTTTGTTGTTTACGGTAATGGTGATGATAGCGTACAATTCGAAATGTTTGATGAAAAGGGCGAACGCATTCTTGTGTCTGGTATCGATGGTAAAGGACAAAAGATTGAAAAACGTTGGGTCCCCAAGAAATATTTCCAGTATAAAGAAGGTGGCCTAGTAGATTTCACTGGCCCCGCGTGGGTTGATGGTACGAAGCAAAGACCTGAAGCGTTCTTAAGTGCGGAGGACACTAAACTATTAAAGAGTAAGATATTTAGTAAATCAGACTATTCACTTAAGTCTGCGGTTGAAGCAATTGAAAGTATGACAAAGAGCTTGTCTGGCCTGCAAGTTGGCGGCGGCAGTAATATTACTATTGAACACGCTGAAGTTAATATTGAGCCTGGTACGATAAGTAATGATTATGACGCGCGTCGTGCGGGTGAGATGGCTCTTGAAGAAATGGTTAAAATTGCACGTAAGTCGGGCAATCGTACTGTTTCAAGGAGGTAAAAGGATTTATGGGAATACAGGTTTATTCTGCTACCCATAGCGGAGAGGGTAACCCCCTCTCCGTTCTTGGGCGGCATTTTATTAGTTTTTCTTACGGCGGGAAAAATATTGAGGATTTTAATCTGCTCGCTTGTTTTAGCGGCGATAGGTTAAACAAAGGTGTATATGCACCATTTCAAGACACTACAACTCAACAGACTGAACTTGATGGCCAAATGTTCTGGTCATCCTCTTATAGCGCAGGTACGCTTACGTTTTTTCTAGCCACTGACGGTATGACAGTTGAAGAATATGAAGCTTTTAAAGCGTGGTTTATACCGGGAGTTGAGCGTGAGCTTATTTTAAGCGAATACCCAAATCGTTATGCACTTGCACGTGTTTCAACCGCACCGCAAATGAATATGCTACCTTTTAGCCACGAAGAACAAGTAAAAGTAGGAGACACAAGTTATACTGTAACAACTACAATTTATAAAGGTGATATTACTCTTGATTTTGTAATGGATGACCCTTACTGGTATTCTTTAGAAAGTTGTTATACGGGGACACCTAGTAAAGAGCAACTGAAAATAATTTATGAAGATAACGTACCGCATACAAGCATGTTTAGTAGCGGTTTTGTTTGTTTATTAGCAAATGAAAAAATGTATAACGGTTTTACGATTGTCCCGCAAAGCAATATTACAATCTCTAGTACGCCACGTTATCTTTATAATTGCGGGACTACTAGTGCGAAGCCTGTAATTACTTTTACTTTTACGCCTACAATGAAAAATAATTATATTAACTTACCCGGTAATACTTATTCTACTGGTAGCGAGTACGGATATATTCAAGTGGGAGATAAAAAGTTTCAGTTCTCTACTCCCAGCGTGTTAACTGGTTATAACCAAGCGATAAAATTATCGTCCGAGTTTGTTGTAAGCGGTAGCACTTCAGCTCTTGATTTGCGGGCGAAGTTTAGAGATGAAATTAACCATTATTACGCAAGAGCTTGGGCCATATCTATTCTCGATAGCTTTATCAATGATAAAGGAGCTCGCGAGTTTGTAGATGAAAACGGTGCTTTAAAAACTGGCTGGGATGGTGCTTTTACCAATATTATGAAATATTTCATCACTTCTAATGGTACTACGCCTTACGCAGTGTCTATTACTTGTAATAATCGTACAGGGGCAGTAGAATTAAAAGCTCAATGTCGTTCAAACGATAATGGAGCCGCACTGTTAAGCACTTCTGCGGCTTCTGCGATTTCTCCAATAACTATTGAAGAAAATTGTGGTGATATGGTTAAATCAGCATACTTATATATAGAAGGGAATAATCGTTTTACAGACGGTAAAATCACCGCCGCAAATTGTTCTGCGATTACTTCTAATATGACTTTAACGAATGTATCATTTAATTACAAGTATACATACTTGTAAAAGGAGTTAATGGAGGGTGAATTATGAATAAAAAACTTATTCGCCCTTATGAGATGTCTGTATGGTCTCTTCAGGACGAGTTTATTACTGTCCTGAAGAGCCACGACATTGCGAATAAGGGGCAACTTATTTCACCGCAAATGACGATAAAAGATGATGGTACGCAGGAACTTTCTTTTACCGTACCGATGTATTATCGTGATGAAGGCGAGTATAAGGAAAATCCGCTATGGTATGATATTCATAATGGTGCTGTGCTGGTCAATATGCGGAAAGTCAAAGTGATTTTCAGTAAAGGTTCTGCTGAAGAAGAAATATTTGAGTTTATTATTTCTCAAGTGAAAGAAACGCATACTGGTAGTACGCTTAATTGTGAGATTACCGCAAGTGGATTAGCATTTCAAGAATTAGGTAAAATTGGTTACAAAAAATCATTGAGCCAAGATGATTTTTTAGTTGAATATGAAGAATGGTTTGATAAATATGGAGATCAAGATAATCCTGAAGTACCTGAACCACGTGCAACTATAGATTATTGGTGTAAAAAGATTTTTGAAAACTCTAAATGGACTTATTCTGTCCAAATGGACTGGTCTGTTTATGATGGTACGGTTAGCGGTGATAAGCTTTACAGTAAAATGTCGCAAAGTGAACGCGATGTGATTAACACTGCGCGGGAAAATCATACCCCAGAGCCATTGCGGCGAATGGATAAAGTTTATGAAGATGACTATGTGGCTGCATGGGATGATAATCTTAAGCCAGTAGAACTTGTTAAGTTTAAAGAAAAAGAGCGTATAGTAGAGGCAGAAAAAAGCAATTTGTATAATATTACACAGACGATTGCTGAAACTTTTGGTGTATATTGTCGCTATAAATATTATTATGATAATAACTATCATATTATTGGCCGTGAATGTGTTTTTTATAACAATTATATTGATGACCGCAATGGTAAGATAGACATCACTTATCCTTTTGATGCTTCTCAAATTGAACGCGAACTTGATAGCACTGATTTGGTAACAAAAATGTTCGTTGTCCCCGTGGATGATGAAGACAGTGCAAGTGGTCTAGTTACTATTGCGGACGTAACGGCAAACAGAAGTAGAGAAGATTACATTTTAAACTTTGATTATCTTTATCAAATAGGTTCTATTACAAATGAGCAATATCAGGCTATAAGTACTTTTGAAAAACAGATGTATCTTATTAACACTTCTCTCTTACCACTAGAAAAACATCTAGCACAAGCTCAAATTGATTTACCGGAGTATGAAGCTAAAGTAATAACTGCACAAAACTCACAAACGCTTGATAAAGAGCAAATGGAGAAAGCAAACGCTTTACTTAATTCTCTTACTAATGGTACGGGTATATTGTATGCTACCGCAGAAAATCCTTATCGCGGTATTCTTTTGACTGACCCGCAAAACAGTAATGCTTATTACATTAAGGTTAGTCAAGCTGGCGTGGACGCAACTTCTATTGTAATTTATACTCGTTATTCTAATGGTTCTGCTTTAGATCAGTATACTACAAGCACTCCTGATATAAGAAAGGATAGTTGCGGCAATGTAGTAGCTATTGGTAATCTATATCCAGTAGGAGATAGCAAGACTTTTTATCTTGCTTTTGCTTATCGTCCCGCCCTTCAGTATGAAAATGTTTACAACACTTATGCTAAAAAGCTTATTCAAGACCAAACAACTGAAGTTGAAAGTGCGAAAATGGTAGAGCAATTAAAAGTCACTATTAAAAAACTTGAACAAGAACAAAAAGAAAAACTTGAACTGAAAGAAAAAACTATTGCGGATTTTGAAAATATGATGGGGCCTGCGTTAAAAGAAGGGTCTTGGCAGGCGGAAAGCTATACAGATTACGGTAATAAGTATAATGAAACTTTCGGTTTTACTACACCTTCAACTAAATCTGGTAATATAGAGCTAATTTGGGATAATGAATCTTTTGATGAAGAACAATTAAATTATTATCTCGAAGGTATATTGCTCACCAAGAAATATTATCTTTGCTATAATTTGTCCTCTTTACGTGATAGTATTAAGAATAATTTAGATAATTTATCTTATGTTTATAATGCTTCTAATGCTTCTGGCGGTACGGATGTTAAATACGCTACTATAGGTTCGGAGGCCCAATTTGCGTTTTTACGTAAAGACAATACTACCATACCTATACTACTTATTACAGATGAAAGTGCGGTGCCGGGCGGCAGAATAGGCGTTGTTTCTGTTTCTACTAGTACAAGCGGTGTGAATACAGAGATACAAGAACTTGTGTATGCTTCTACGTTGAGCGGCTGTATTATTAACAATCCTGAAAGTTATACACAGGTTTTTCCCAGAATACAAGTAAATAATCTTCTTCTTAAAGACACTGAAGACGATTTAATGATTAAGCTTAATTCACAAGATTTGCGTAAGTATTATGACTATTCAGTACTCACGCGAAAAGATAAATATTATATTACTATTAATTCTAAACTTCTTGTAGATAAACCATTTGCGGATTACGCTTTTCAAGCGTCTTATTGTTTGTCTAACGCGGCTTTGGCTATTTATCTGGATGCTCTTGAAGTGTCGAAAACTAATGCTTATCCGCAGGTTTCATATACCATTACAGTATCAGCTTTTAAAGAAGAGTTAATTAAGCACCTTTATACTAAACTTAATAGTATTGTTAGCATTAATGATAGCGAACTTAAGTTTGAAAATGTACAAGGCTATATCTCCGAGCTTGAGCTTTCTCTTGACAGTCCATGGGAGGACAAATTAACTATTAAGAACTATAAAACAAAGTTCGAAGATTTGTTCTCTACTATTGTAGCTTCTACAGAGCAAATGAAGTCTAATGGCTATATTTATGATAGGGCGGGCGGTGCTTTTACTTCTAATGGCACAATTAAGAGTAGCGTCATTCAAAATACTATTATGCGGGCCGATTTAGACTACGCATTTCAAAATGGTGATCTCACCATTGACGAAATTAATGGTATCTGGGCCCGCAGTGCGAATGGTGTTGTGGCTATTGCTGGTGGCGGTATTTTTTGTGCTACATATAAAGACACCCTTGGCAACTGGGTATGGAATACTGGTATAACCCCCGAAGGTATAAATGCTTCATTGCTTACAGCGGGACAAATTGATACCAATCTTATTCGCATTTATTCTGGCAATGATTTGCGTTTTCAAATGAATGGAGAAGGGCTTTACGCATATAAAGAAATACCTACTTTTAATTCTCCTTCAACAGAATATATCGTCTATAATCAAAACGGTTTTTATTTTACTAAAGGTGATGTAGATAGGGTTGCTCTTAACTGGGATGGACTTACTCTTCGAGATGATAAGGGCAAGGAAGTATTGATCGCGAACAAAGACGGCTTAAGTGTCACTGGTAAAATTACAGCTACAAGCGGTGAAATCGGCGGATGGCTTATTGGGCAACATACTCTACAGAGCGAAGGCTCATATGCTGGTATGCGTTCTGCTGATTATGATGAAGACACTGGTAAAATTAAAACTGATATTTATGATGTTTTCTGGACGAAAGGCCGCACTTATAACAATGAAACTAATCAATGGGAAGAAAGTGGCAATACATTTAGTGTAGACAGTAATGGCGTACTTCACGCAACGAATGCTGTCATTAGTGGCACTATTACAGCGAAAGATGGTTATATTGGCTCTCTTAATATTGCCACGCTTGAACGTGAATTAAAAGGTATTAAGATTGTGGCATTAACAGGTGATACTTTTAAATGGTCATCTGATTACAGCGGTGAGTTTCAAACTCCCAATGATTTATCTTTTTCAACCGTACAATCGGACGTTTCTATCGCGGCTTCAAGCGTTTCTTTTAATTATAGTATTGATGGCGTTAATTTTTCTACTATCCCAGATGGCATTATTACTTTTAACACAACCGATTTGTCCTTTTCTATTAAGCCCGCGATTATGGTTAAAAATGCGGGAGACGATGAAACCGCGACTGAATATTACGATAGTGTAGTGATTAAAGAAAGCGGAATGGAAGGAACAACCGCATATGAAGCTATCATTACTCTTTATTCTCTATTTGATGGAAAGAGCGGTTCTTCAGGTGCTACTCCAAAGTTTGTTCAACTTAATCCCGTAGGTTATGCGTTTGTTAAGGCAAAAGGTAGTGAAGTATTCTTACCTGAAAGCATTACCATTACTGCTATGTTAAGTGAAACGGTTAACGCGGAGAGCGGTGAATGGCGGTTTAATGGCAATATATTGACGAAAAATACTAATCTAGATGTTTATGTTAATGCGGATAATAAGTCAATCGTTGTAAAAAGAAATGGTGTACCTGAAGGCGAGAACGTTGGCCCTTCTGTGGTTTCTTATAAAAATGATGGCCGCGAATGGCTAGCAACTGTATGGAAAACAGAAGACGGAAAAGACGGTACGAATGGTAAAGATGGTACAGATGGTAAAGATGGTGAGCGTGGTCCTGCGGGTGTAGATGGAAAACCTGGTGAAAATGCGGTCATATATACTGTTAAGCCTTCTGTTCAATTTATTCGTAAATCTGGTAGTGGTAATAATCTAACCTATACTCCTAGTGAAGTGAGATTTACAGCTTATAAAACGACTGGTAATACAACCGAGGTTTATGGAGACGGCACTTTAACGCCTTATTGGTCTGCTGACGGCACTGATTTTGAAGAATTAACAGATATTGGTACGGGCAGTTCAATTCTTGATGTTAATCAATATCAAGGCTCAATGATTAAGGTTGTGTTAACAGATGCGGCCAATAATGAGCTAGCAGAACAGACTATTATGATAATGGAAAGTGGTGCTAACGGTAAAGATGGTAAAGACGGCATTATTTATGAAGTGCGGCCTTCAGTCAATACAGTAAAACGTACAACTGCGGGAACCAATGTCCCAGATAGTATCACTTTTACCGCCTACAAAACTACTGGCAGTAGTGTAATACCTGTAGAATATAATGCTGGCTCTATTGAATTACAGATTTCTACTAATGGTATTGATTTTACTACAATGAGCACAGCAGATGGCGGTACTGCTACAATAGAAGTGGGAAACGCGACTGTGCTACGAGCACGTTTATATGATAGTGCTTTAAACCTGTTAGACGAACAAACTGTTTCTGTTCTACAAGACGGTGAAGATGGAAAGCCCGGTGAAGCAGGCATAAGTCCTATTGTAATGGTACTGTCTAATGAAAACACTTCTGTAGTTGTAGGAGATACTGGGGCAGGTAGTTATCTTGACGGATGTAATACTACACTTACAATTTATGAGGGGTTAATTGATAAAACAGCAGATTATGTGGCCAATCTTACAATAGAAGCAGATAGTGAAGATACAACTTATAGTGTGAATGGAACAACTTATTCTATTACTGGTTTAAATAGTGAGAATGAGCAAGCATATTTAATTTTTAAGCTTACTATTGGCGAGAATGTTTATACTAAAAAGTTTGTGGTAAGTGTTCTTCATAACGGTGCTCAAGGCCCGCAAGGCCCTCAAGGAGAAACTGGTGCTGAAGGTGCTTCTGCTTATACGATTTTTTTAACTAATGAGTTTTTTCAGTTTAATGCTGAAACGATGGGTGATTTAGTAGGACAATCTTATACCAGTGGTATTAGTGTATATAAAGGCACACAAAAACTTAGTAAAGATAATTATGAAATATACTTTGCGGGAGATAAAACGAAGACCACTTATACGATAAATGGCATGACCGCTACGCTGAATACAGATAAAACAGAAGTTACACTTACTTCAAGCAATGCGGCGGCAGACCATCCCACGGGTTCTATAGCACTTTATGTAGAAGTTAATGGTTTAACGTATATCCGTTATCTTAACTACGCAATACGTTTTGGTTCTGTAAGATATTATATTACACTAAATACTTCTACCATTGTGATGACAAATGGTTCTTACGACCCAACTACAATAAATTACAACGCATATTATATTAAAAACTCTTCTGCGGACCCTGTAGCTTACAGTAATGGTAAGTTTATTATTACGCCTTATGGAAAAGATGGGGCACTTGTCCCTGTAATTACTCAAGAAAAAGTCGCACAAGGTTCTTATATCATAAGTGAAAACATACCTGCGGGTGCGACAAGTATTGTGGTTGAGCTACAAGATACAAAAGGTAATACGCTTGATAGGCAATCAGTACCAATTCTTGATAGTAGTGTGGCAGACGTAACAGTAGGTAGTAAAAACTTACTACGTTGGACCCGCAATATGATTAACCGCCAAAGTGGCAGAATAGTATATTATGAAAAGAGTGAGCACGTTGAACTGCTAGATGATGGACAAGAAGAAGATACTTCACTTCTTTATTTTAACTATAGCGGCACAGAGCAAAATGCGGCGTGGTGTAATATCCAAGGTATGGTAATACCTGATGTAGGGCTGAATGATATTTATACTCTTTCTTTCTATCTTTATAGCGATGATTATAGTGCGGCGAATAATACGTTAATTCTGCGAGAGTATTTGTCCGATACAACGACTGGCGGTGTACAACGCTATCACGATAATGAGATAATTAAGGGAAATGTCTTACAGACTGAAAATTATAATATACGTCTTATTGAAGGTTCGTCCGCGAATGGTAAATGGCAGCGTGTTGCTCTTACTTATCATCCTGAACAAACAGATACTTATTTTGATAAGTATACAGACACTTCTTATACTGCGGCAACCGCGAATGTATACGGACTTGAGATTTTATTCAGTTCTACGGCTAATATAAAAATTAAAAAAATGAAACTTGAAAAAGGCCGCTTAGCAACTGACTGGTCT
>ERZ1034855.256-NODE-256-length-26387-cov-5.247228_pt1 | contig 26387 bp, 52 predicted proteins | sample MGYA00520699_ERZ1034855 | MGnify/ENA primary metagenome ERZ1034855 (study PRJEB33766, sample SAMN09781730) | gut metagenome | biome: gut microbiome | host: Homo sapiens | place: Madagascar | study: EMG produced TPA metagenomics assembly of the PRJNA485056 data set...
CGATTATTTCGAAATTTATTCTTGACATTCGGATATTTCGAAGTTATACTATAATTGTTCGATGGGAACGAAATTCAAGTAGAAAGGAGAAATGAAAAATGTGCGTTGGTAAGAAAATCAAGTCATACCTTGAAAGCAACGGCATAACACAGACATTTGTTGCCAACAAAACCGGTATTCCTGTTCAGAAGCTCAATCTTTCTCTCAATGGAAATCGCAGATTAGATTTCGATGAATATGAATTAATTTGCGGGGCGTTATCTGTTGGGACTGACAAGTTTCTTGAACCAAAGTTGCCAGAAGTTAAGTAGAAAGGAGTGTATGAAGATGGAAAGAAAATCAATCGCCGGACTTACCGACAGTGCTTTAGAGATGCTTGGATATGATAAAGAAAAGATTCTCAAGGCAGTAGAAAATTGCGTAATAGCAATGGGAGGATTGACAATCGCAGAAAGCAAAGTTGCCCGTAAGCATCTGGACTCTGTTATAGAAGAAATGTATAAGCGGAGTCCAGACACATTAATAAATACTATTCAGCCTCGTTTATAATCTTATTTTCATGAACGATAAAATTATAAGCATAGTTATAGGCTTGCACATACTGGTTGGACAGTGACAGTACATCAGAAGAATCAACTTCATCTTCGCTGTTTGATTTGGTAACTTGTGCAGCTGCTTGGATATAAACTAAAGCAATATTGTGTGCTGCCAGTTCTGGATTGATAGTACGGATTTCTGAAAGTTCACTGTAACTTAAACCAAAATTATCGGGCATGGCAAATTCCTCCTTTCCAAAGGAGAGTATATCACAAGAAAGGAGTGAGCGCATGTCAGAGAAAGAAAAAAGAATCGTCGAAAAGCTGAAAGATGCGATTCCTAATATGTCGGAATTTGACAAGGGATACATTCTTGGCAAGACAGAAAGTTTTTCTGAGAATAAGTCGGATGATTCTGGTAAGGCACAGAAAGAAAGTTCATAAGAAAGGAGACAACCCACATGACAGATCAACAAGTTGTTCGCTACCTCACCCTGGTAGATCGCAAGCTCCAGATTCTTCTGGACAGTGGCGTAAACTACAAACCGGAATACGCAGAAGAGATGGAAGCAATTAACAAAGAGATTGCGGAGCTTCGGCCACTGGTGGAGCAAGAGCGTGGGGAATACAATTCGAGAGGAATTATGGTATCACCTAGTGAGATTATGAGACAGATCATAAGAGAAGAAGTAAATAAAGAAAGATGAATAAGGAGGAAACCATGGAACAGACAAATCAGCCGGTAAAAGGTTACAAAGTATTCAACCCGGACTGGACATGCAAGGGATTCCAGTATGAGGTTGGCAAGATTTTTGAAGAGGATGTGAAGCCTGATTGTTGCAACAGAGGATTTCACTTTTGCACAAAGGCAAGCGATTGCTTTAATTATTACAGTTTCAACCCAAGCAATAAAGTTGCGGAGGTTCTGGCCTTGGGAGAAGTTGATAGCCACTCAGATGATACGAAGTGCTGCACGAACAAAATTCAGATTGTTAGAGAGATTTCCTGGCAGGAACTTCTGACAATTGTAAATACTGGAAAGTCCTGCACAGGACTTTGTAACACCGGGAACAGGAACACCGGGGACTGTAACACCGGGGACAGGAACACCGGGAACTGGAACACCGGGGACAGGAACACCGGGGACAGGAACACCGGGAACTGGAACACCGGGGACAGGAACACCGGGGACTGTAACACCGGGGACAGGAACACCGGGGACTGGAACATTGTAAACGCATCCTCCGGATGCTTCTGTACAGAAGATCAGAAGATTCTTATTTTTGATAAGCCGTCAGATTGGACGCTCAAAGACTGGCGGAACAGTAACGCAAGACGACTTCTTAATCAGATTCCGAAAAGCGTTGTCGAATGGATATATGAAGAGGATATGACTGACAAGGAAAAAGAAGAAAATCCAACATACAAGACTACTGGTGGATATTTGAAAGTCCTTGACGAATCAGAATCAGCGCAGATCTGGTGGGATGGGCTGGAAGATGAAGATAAAAATACAGTCAAATTAATTCCAAATTTTGATGCTGAAAAATTTGAAAAATGCACAGGTATAAAGGTAGGTGACTGATATGGTAGATGCTGAAAACTATGTAGCTGCCACGGCCCAGGTACATGATTTTGCTGCAGAAGTAGCGCGGATCCTGGCAGATACCGCAGTCCCGGAATTTTCCAGTGATCCAATCAATATTGAGGATGCTGCTAAGCTAATCGGCATGAAACCGGCTCAAGTTCGTGCTGGAATCCAGTACGGCTGGTTGCCTATAGGTATTGCTACAAACAATGGGAAAATAATCAAGGGTAAATCTAACCTGAGATTAAATTTTACAATCTTTCCAAGGAAGATCTGGGAAGTGACGGGACATGTCTGGAAAGGAAAAGCGGCACTGGAAGCACAAAAGTGAAGTGCCCCAGGGGAGAGTTGAGACCTCTCGCCCCGGAGCTAGCACCCACTAAATCTCGCTTAGTGGATAGGTTAATTGTAAACCTCTCCACGCAAAAAATCAATATAAAAAGAGAGGTAAACGCAACAAAATGAAAGAAAATACAACAAAATGCAATAGTGAAAAGGTTACATGGAAAGATATAGAGGTTTCTTTGGCATCTGAAATTGTGAGAAAGGCCAAGAGAGAAACCCAAAAATGGTTCGGTATATGGCTTTTGACTGCCGCGCTGTTAATCCTGAGTAATGTACTGTGGTACTTTGCATACAACATGTGATCTTCTTTTTTTTTGGAGGGAAAAGAATGAAATCACCTAGACAAAATAGAAAGGATATTGTAGTCAGTGCGATTATTGGGATTTTGTTTACTTTTCTTCCCTGTTGGGAGTGGACTGGAAACTTCCAGCAGTTCCTTGGAAGTGTAATATTCTCCCTGTTTACGTATCTGGCATTGATTTGAGGATAGAAAAATGAAAGAAGAGCAAATTAAAGAGCTTTTTGATCTCACCATGAGAGTGGCCAATGAGACAAATAATCATGTTAGCTTTGAGTTTTCCGCACATGGAAGCGGATCCATGCTTTTGCTATGCGTGCTTAACAAGGTTACAGGAGCAATTTTGAAAAGATTTGAGATATATCTCAATTATAATCTCTTATCAGAGGAAAAGAATGGATACAAGGCCGCTAAAGAGTATATTTCTGGTCTACTGGAAGATGGGAGGTGCCCTAAATGATGTATGAGACATCAATGCTTAGGATGTTACCGACACTCACCCTTGCACGGATTATAAATGATCTTCTTCGCGAAATGCAAAGCCGTGGTGATCGAATATTAGATTATGAAAACGCGGACACGTACCTGGACAGAATTGAATATCACGCAGCAGATGGAAAGAGCGGTATCGGGATGATTGAGCCGGGTGTTGGAGACAGAACAGATAACCTGTATTGCTTTTTTAAGGAGGTATAGGGATGAGTGATCGCATCCAGGAGGTAATGAGATTGATTGATACCCAGCTTGCTATAGTTCCGGATAATCCAATCAATGAAAGTTACAAGGCAAGAACATTAGCGAGTTACGTACAGGCTCTGAATGGGCTTTTAACGGCTCAGAAATCGTATAAGGAGAAAGACAATGAGTGATTTTGAAATCCGCATTCCGGCAAGAAAAAAGCGTCCAGTGACAGATGAAGAGCGGACGGTAATTAGAGTATCGCCAGAAGCCTATAACGCCCTGGTCGAAATCTATAACGAATCAACCATATCGATGAAAGATATCGCAAGTTTGCTGATCATCGAAGGCAGTAAGCATGTAGTTTATGACAAGAAGGAGTAAGAAAAAAAATGAAGGCAAGGGCAGAAGAAAGATATGTTCTTTTTCAAAAAACAGGACGTATTGAACAGGCATGTGCGCGTTATGGCGTTGGGCGAAACACTATGAGAAACATAGCTAAAGAAGCAGGTGCCGAGGTGAAAATAGGCAAGTGCTATTTGATAAATTTCTCAAAAGTGGACGATTATATGGATTCTTTATCCGGGACTTGCAAGGAGGAATAAACGTGAATATTTACGAAAAGTTGGCAGTTATCCAGTCGAAATTGAAAGCCCCTAAAGGACAGTACAATTCCTTCGGGAAATACAAATATAGAAGCTGTGAAGATATACTGGAAGCCGTAAAACCGCTTTTGGCAGAAACCAAGACTGTGTTAAGCGTCACAGATAGGATGGAAGTTGTTGGGAATAGAATATATGTCAGGGCAGAAGCTCATCTGAACGACTGTGAAGATGCCGGAGAGATTACAACTGTTGCTTATGCAAGGGAAGAAGAGTCTAAGAAAGGTATGGATTCTTCGCAGGTGACAGGTGCGGCTTCATCTTATGCCAGAAAGTACGCTTTGAACGGTCTGTTCTGCATTGATGATAACAAAGATAGTGATTCTACCAATACAGGAGAGAAAGAAAAAGTATCAGGCAGGAAAGCAGAGCCGGCAAAAGAAACTGAGATGATTAGTTCCGAGACTACTATGTCGATCAAAAACATTATTGATAAGTACCCGGAAGCTAAGCTTTTGGAACAGATTAAAACTCGATTTAAGGTAAACGATATTGAGTTTCTCACCAGGGAAAAAGGGCAGAAATGCCTGGAGATGTTAATTTACTATGATAAACAGCATACAGGAAAAGGAGTAACAGCATGAACAAAGTAATCCTTACAGGAAGATTTACACGTGATCCAGAAATCAAGTACACCAACGATGGAATATCTATTGCAAGGTTTTCTATCGCAGTAAATAAAAGATTTGTAAAAGAGGGCTCTGACCAGAGAGCAGACTTCTTGAATTGTATCGCTTTCGGAAAGTCAGCAGAATTTATCGAGAAACATTTTTCTAAAGGAATGAAAGCAGAGTTATCTGGGAGAATCCAGACTGGCAGTTACACTAATCGTGATGGGCAGAAAATATACACGACAGACATTGTTGTGGAAGAAATTGGGTTCGGCGAAAGCAAAGGCTCCAATCAGAGTCAGCAGAAGTCGGAGGTGCCGCGCCCAGAAACAGACCCGGACGAATTTATGAGTATTCCAGATGGAATTGACGAGGAGATGCCGTTCGCATGATACAAATTGACAGTAGGGAACATCAAAAAGTTATTGATGGCATTAAGAAAGCATTTGATGCAGCAGGAGAAAAATGGTTCGTGTCGAAGCTCTACGTCGGGGATTATATGAATTATAACAATCCTCGACTAGTTGTTGACCGTAAACAAAATCTTTCTGAATTATGCGGAAATGTGTGCCAACAGCATGAAAGATTTCGCGCTGAGATTATCCGGGCAAATAAAGCAGGAATAAAAATCGTGTTCCTGTGTGAACACGGAAAAGAAATTGAAAAACTGGATGATGTTCTCTGGTGGGAGAATCCCCGGGCAAAGAAAAGAGTTAAAAAGAATGGTATCTGGGTAGATCAGGAACAGAAAGTTATGCATGGAGATATCTTATATAAGATTCTTTGCACGATGCAACGCAAATATGGTGTTGAATTTCTGTTTTGCGATAAGAAAGGCACTGGAAAAAGAATTTTGGAGATTCTGTCTGATGGATAAGGAAGCAATTAAACAACAGAATAGCATGAGGGATATCCTAAAAAGATATGGCATGATCCCGAATAGAGCAGGATTTGTTCAGTGTCCTTTTCATACTGGTGATCATACAGCTTCTATGAAGATATATAAAGACAGCTATTATTGTTTCGGTTGTGGTGCGACTGGTGACATATTTACATTCGTTCAGAACATGAATAATTGCGATTTTAAGACAGCTTTTACCATACTTGGAGGAAATTACCATAAACCAGATTTCTCTTCCAGAATGGCAATATACCACCATCAGAAGCAGATGGAAATGCGCAAGAAAGAAGAACAAAAGAAAAAGGCCGAGTTACAGGAGTGTTTGCATGATATTGATTTTTACCGGGCAGAAATCAAGAGGTGGGAACCTTTATCTGATAGATGGTGCGAATCCTGGAATAAGCTGCAACTAGCCCTATACAAGCACGGATTCTTGACAGGACTGGAAGAAGGTGATTAAAAAGTGGAAATGATAAACAAGCTCACAAAGGACTCGATACTGGACGAGGAAGTTTTTAAAGAAATATTTAGCCAGGAAGATGAAATATACAAGGCACGTCTCACCCTGACTCTTCTGGATAGAGCCAAAGAGCTTGGAGTAAAGAAAAAATTCGAGGATCTGTTGAAAGCCTACACTAAGGTACAGAAGCAGATGATTGAAAAAGAAAAAAGCAGCAGAGCCGTATCTATGCTAGATCAGTGGACAAACTTCTCTGATTGTAAATACGATAAAATGAAGTGCCTTAACTGGATGGCGGACGATGAGGGCATTAGAATCTCTAATACAAATCCAGGATCACCGGACATTATAGCTTGCTATCACCCGATTCTGCCAGTTGAGCGAATGAAGAATCTGGAGACCGGAGAGGAACAGATCAAGCTTGTTTATAGGCGAAATGGAAAGTGGACAGAGGTAATCGTTCCAAAGACTATGGTTGCATCCGCAACAAAGATTGTAGGCCTGTCTGCCCTGGGAATCTCCGTTACTTCTGAAAATGCAAAATTCCTTGTCAGATATCTTTCAGATGTCGAGAATGCAAATGATGACTATATAAAAATTCAGTATTCCTCCAGCAAGATTGGATGGATCAGAGATTACTTCCTGCCTTATGATAAAGAAATCACATTTGATGGTGATATGCGGTTCCGGCAGTTGTACGAAAGTATCAGTGTAGGTGGCAGCAGAATCGAGTGGTATGAGCATGTGAAAAAGGTTCGGGCTACAGGAAGAATCGAACCCAAAATCATGTTGGCTGCAAGCTTTGCCAGTATTCTGATTAAACTGGTTGGTGCGCTCCCTTTTTTTGTGGATCTCTGGGGTGAAACCGAAGGTGGAAAGACTGTAACGCTTATGCTAGGGGCTTCTGTTTGGGCGAATCCTGGAGAATCAAGGTACATAGGAGACTTCAAGACCACGGACGTAGCACTGGAAGCAAAATCCGACATGCTCAATAACCTTCCGCTGATCCTGGACGATACTTCGAAAGTGTCCGCAAAGATCCGGGACAACTTCGAGGGCATTGTTTATGATCTGTGTTCTGGGAAAGGAAAGAGCCGTTCAAACAAAGAACTAGGAGTTAACCGGGAAAACCGCTGGCAGAACTGTATTCTGACCAACGGAGAACGACCACTAGCCGGATATGTCAGTCAAGGCGGAGCTATTAACCGAATTATAGAGGTTGAGTGTTCTGAGAAGATATTTGATGATCCGCAGCTTACCGCAGATACCCTTAAAAAGAACTACGGGTACGCAGGAATCGACTTTGTAAACGTTATTAAGAAAATGTCCATTGATGATATAAAAGCCATACAGAAGCACTTTCAGAGCCTTATACAGGATGATGACAAGATGCAGAAGCAAAGCATATCAATGAGCATTATTTTAACAGCCGACCAAATTGCTACAGATCACCTTTTTTATGATGGACAGTATATCAGCATTGAAGCTGCTAAGAGTCTTCTAACAGAGAAAGAAATGGTGTCTGAAAACGAAAGGGCATATTGGTACATTGTTAGTAAAATCGCGATGAATGCGCAGCGTTTTGATTACGAAACAAAATGTGAAAAATGGGGAATCACAGATTTTAACCCAGATCATGCCAAGTTGGCCATAATATGCAGCCCGGTTATTGATGTGTTCTGCCAGGAAGGTGGATTTTCGAGAAAAGCTTTTCTTTCATGGTGCATCAAAAAAGGACTCATAGAAACCGATTCCAGAGGTTATCCGACCAAAGCGAAGAAAATTGACGGAATTGTGAATAAATGCGTGTTCTTAAAAATTGTAGAAGAGATTCCGAAAGGATTTGTTAATTGCAATGAAGATTTTGTTAAAACAGATGATATTGTGTTTGATTAACAGACAATTTACGCAAGAGGTAACCGGGTAACCTAGGTAACCCCGACTTTCACGCTTATATATATGAGATTATATATGCGCATATTGAATATAAAAATTCTCCTATATAGGAAACTCACGGTTACTCGGTTACTCGGTTACATACTAGTAAAATCAAGGGTTTGCGGATTTTTGAACGGTTACGTTTCGGTTACGGACGGTTACTTAATAAAGAAGGTGGAAGATGAAAGTAGAAGCAAAAGATATTCCTATCATACAAAGATTTATGACGGAATATTGGAAGGCTATAAAAGAATTTTATTCAGTGGAGCTTACAGATGAATACTCTAAGCAGGCTTCTGATAAATTGGTTTGGCTTGGAGAAATTAGTGGTATCTGTACAAATAAGCATGATAAGGAGTTTATCCAAGACTGTATAAATGCCTTGGAAAAGCTCTTGGATTCTAAACAAAGAGAAATGAGGGCGAGCCAATGAGCAAAATGAGAGAGTATGAGCGCAGGGATGAAGGTGGTATGAGATCAGTTCCAAGGAAAGATAATACGGCGCTATGCTTCACGGAGACAGCTTCGGGCCAGTACCGATTGCGCCCACTGTATTATGTCTCTGATAAAGATAAGGCATGGTACAAAGAACGTTACAATGTACGCTATTCAGATGCCTATGAAGTGTATGGATTAACCAGAACAGGATGCTGCGGATGCCCGATATCTTACAAGGCAGTAGAAGACCTGGAGAAGATCCGACCATTTGAGCCGAATGTAGTAAAAGCTGCATGGAACATATTCGGAAAAAGCTATGAGTATCGAAAAAAATATAACGAATACAAGCAGATGAGAAGAGATGCTGAAAAGGCTTCAAAAGAATGTGAAGGGCAAATGAGCATAGCTGATTATCCAGAGTGTCTGCCAGAAAAGAAAGGAGACTGATTATGGGAAAATACAACACAGAACGCAAGCACAGAGAAGGACAGGAGATGTATAAAGCGGTGTATCACTTTATCTTGAAATATTACCGAAAACACCACTATATGCCATCCACGAGAAATATTGCTGACGGATTAGACATTTCAATGGCCACTGCCAGGAAACATTTTAATTTGCTTTTAGATAATGGATTGCTTGTTAGTGAGGATCCAACAGAGCAGAGGGTGTATAGATTAAGTTATTCAAAGGTGGAGGAAGAATGAAGCAGAAAACACCAGAACAGGAATTAGAACTGTTAAGAAAAAATTTATTACATGAGCGTGCTATCTGGGAACACATCAACGAAAATGGCTGTAATGATCCGTTCTGGACAGATGGATTCAATATGAATCTAACCAAAAATCATATTATTTCGTACAGAAATGATATTGCAAATTGCTGTGAGAAGCATAATCTTTCACTTCCAGAAGAATATTTTTTAAAAGTACCTCCAGAAGTTGATGATTATTATATGGCAAACTTCAACCAAAAAGTCCGTGTGGATAGATTGAAACAGCATGGCTATACATTAAGCAAAAAGAAAAATAAATTTGTTGATGATGGACAGATGGAGTTTTGTTGATTAACCATGTAGTTGCTTACACGGGGAAAGCGAGGAAAATGAAAAAGATATTAGATGCATGTTGTGGAAGCCGAATGTTTTGGTTCGACAAAGAGAATCCAGATGTGTTGTTTACAGACAATCGAGAGGTTCGTACAACACTGTGTGACAGAAGAGAACTTTTGATAAAGCCTGATATAAACATGGATTTCAGAAATATGCCGTTTGACGACGAAACATTCAAAATTGTAGTTTTTGACCCACCACATTTGATTAATGCAGGAAGCAGTTCATGGCTTGCTCAGAAATACGGGAAATTGCCAAAAGACAGTTGGAAAGAATATTTAAAAGCCGGTTTTGATGAATGCATGAGAGTGTTAGAAACTGATGGAATTTTAGTTTTTAAATGGAGTGATGAGCAAATTTTATTTTCGGAAGTATTGAAATGTTTTGATGTTAAACCACTTTTAGGAGACAAACGTGGAAAGACCAGATGGGTAATTTTTATGAAGCAGGAGGACACAAAATGAAATTCAAAAGTAATGCCAAATATAATGAAGAACCTAAAACTGGAAGCATTTTCGCTTTGAAAGAAAATTCTTTAGGAATCGTTATTCACAAATATGTTGGCTGTGGAGATGCGCTGTTTCTCAATAGTAAGGCACTGGGCATTGACAACTACGATCTTGGGACGGAGGACTTTGACGAAGCTGTCAGTAGAGTGAAAGAAGTTATCATGCGTGAAGTTAAGAAAATCAGAGAAAATGCATACAAATTCTATTCAGACAACAGCATTGAATTTGACAGATATTGGGAGGACACAAAATGTTAATCAGAAGTCAGAATAAAGCGATTTTATTAAACTTTAGCAATTGGGCTGCAATTTATACCGTAAAAGATGGAGATGATTTTATTATTTCGAGCCTAGAGGGAGAAAATAAATGTATGCTTGGAAAATATTCCACCAAAGCAAAAGCCATGAAAGTACTGGATATGATTCAGAAAGCGTATGCGGACTTTGAAGCATCAAAAATCACCAGTACAGGACTGGTAATAGCGACATACACGGGAAGCTGTGATACTCCTGAGAGCGCTGCTTGCGGAATTAAAGCGTTAAAAGGTTATGTGGAAATGATAAGAGAATCGGTAGTCTTTCAGATACCAGAGGATAGTGAGGTGGAAGAATGAGCCATGTCAAAGACAGATTGTCAAATTATCATGATTTCATGAAGAAACTTGCGGATGACCACCAGATGGTTTTGGCAAGCGATGTTCTGGAAATGATAGAACAGATTAAGGATGATCTGGAACAGGACGAGAAAGAAAATGGTTGGATTCCAGTAAAATATCATCAGATATCAGAAAAAGAACGTGCAGAAGAATTCCTTTCAAAAGATATACAATATATGCTTGATTGCAAAATGCCAGATGATGAACAAGAAATATTGGTTACTAACGGAGAAACAACATGGAAAGATACGTGCTTCATCGATTCCAATGGATATTATCTCGATGGCGGTTATGATTGGATTGATATTACGGCATGGCAACCGCTTCCAGAACCATACGAGGAGGACGATTAATGAGTAAATCAGTGTTAGTGTTGGATACGCCAGAGAATTGTATATCTTGTTCAATCAGTCGAGATTGTAGCTATATACTGGAAACATGCACCTTTTGCCCGATTACAGGAAAATGCGTGCTCGATAAAGAAGCAGAAACGATTCCTGATTGGTGTCCATTGAAGCCATTGCCGGAGAAGATGAAACTTACTGGGAATTATAACGGTGAGTATTCCAAAACAGGAGGCAAAACGCTGGGCTATAAGGTTGGCTGGAATGCTTGCATTAACGAGATTACAGGAGAGGTGAAGTAGATGGAGAGATTAACAGAGGATTATAATGATTCATATTGCTTGAAAAAATGCCACCCTAATAATGATTGCTTTTGCGATGGCGGAGGTTGTCCAATAGATAATTGTAGAGAAGTTATCGAGGCATTAAATAAGCTTGGAGAATATGAAAAGGCAGAAGAACAGGGCGTGCTTGTGAGACTGCCGTGTAAGGTTGGAGATACGGTTTGGGATATTGATACAGGTTACCCGGAACCTTATAAAATCACAGCATTTTCGTATGGTTGCCACGATCTTGTAGGGTTTGGCTGCGATGACGATATCACGTTTTACTATACAAGTCGCCGTAGACAAACGGCAGGAGCATTTTTGCTGAGTGAAATTGGTAAAACAGTATTTCTTACCTGTGAAGAAGCAGAGAAGAAGTTGAAGGAGATGTGAAGAAAAATGATGAATGAAAAGGAAGCGATTAAATTCTTACAGAGCCGTGCCGATCTAATCAAAAATGATTATCCAGCAGATCAAAGAGCTGATATTGAGAATTACTATCAATCCATCAAAATAGCAATCAGAGCATTAGGAAAGCGGATCCCTAAAAAGCCTATAGATGAGTGTGGATTTAATTATAGTAAGCCATCTGATGGATTCATACAGTGCAGGTGTGGCGCGATGTCGCATGTTAATCTCTATTACTCAAAAACAACCACATACTGCTGGCGATGCGGACAGGCATTTGGCCATTGGGGAGAGGGTGATAGCAAATGAGCGCAATAAGAATAGCGGAAATAGTTATTCAATTCATGTTCTGTATATATGCGATATGCAAGGCTCATGAATCAACCAGATGCAACAATGTATCATTCACGGTATTTTATTGCACGTGGTGGGCGTTATGCCTTATGTCTTTATGGTAATACTTAGCTAGAAAGGGTGATAATATGCGGACCAGGCAAAAGTCACTTGTTGATTTTGGCGTATACCCTGAGGATATCAGTAAACTAAAGGATATATGCCAGAAAGCTACACCGGATCAGCGTCACAGCATCTTGCATTGCTGTATAGATTCCTGCCCCCCTGGGCTTGAACTGCTGGTATATGAGTCGATAGTTTTAGGCCACTCCTATGATCGGATAGGGAAACGGGAGTATATTCCAGCAAAGCGAGATGATTTCTACGCATACCGGCGCAAGGCAATGAGCCAGTTTTACAATATCCTTAGACTATCGAGAGAAATATAATTATTACAATTGATATTTTAAATGTGGGGACAAATGTTTCTGCCATGTATGGTAATATAGTATATATCTATAACTATGTACCGTATGTGGCAGTTTTTTTGTGAGGTGATAATATGGCAAATTTAAAAGCAGTATCAAGAAAACTTCAAAAAGCTATATTATCCACTGGATTAATTGTAAAAATTGGAACATCACAGTTTTACAGTAAAGAACAAGAACGGTTGATTACAGTAACAATCATATCAACACCTACACTTCACCTTACAAAAAAAAGTGAATGGAAGGATTGCGATTATGAAATACTACGAACTGCATCCCAGTATGATGTGGTCATGTGCCTAAAAGAAATATGGGAGGCGGTCAGAAAATGAGGATAGACAGAGGTGATTAGATGGACTTAACGCCTAAACAGAAAGCGTTTGCAGATGAATACATAAAGAATGGCGGGAATGCATCTGATGCCGCAAGAAAAGCCGGGTATAGCGAGAAAACAGCATATTCAATGGGACAACAGAACTTGAAAAAACTTGAGGTTTCTTCCTATATAGCCGAAAAACAGTCTCTCATCGAAAAACAAAAAGGCACTGACATTATGTCTCTGGCAGAGATCCAGCAACGCCGCTCCATGATCGCAAGGGGTGAGCTAACCGATTCATTCGGATTTGCTCCGGACTTCTCCGATCAGCTAAAATCTATGAACGATCTGGAAAAGACATTAAAAATTAAGCAAGAACAGGAAGAAAAGAAAGCAGCAGAGGAAGCTGCTAAAAATGCAAAAGAGTATCACATGGATCTGTATAACATTCCTGATTGTTTTCACTGGGCTATTAGAGATATTCGAGACAAGAAACATCTGGAGTATGTGTTTAAGGGTGGACGTGGCTCCACGAAATCAACCACTGTTGGAATGACTATAGTAGAGTTGATGAAGAACAATCATAACATCCATGCTGTGGTTTGCCGTAAGGTTGGGAATACTATTAAAGATTCTGTGTATAACAAAATCAAATGGGCTATTGGAAAACAGGAGTTTACAGAAGAATTTGATTCTAAACTTTCTCCTATGGAGATTACATTAAAAGCAACCGGGCAAAAGATATACTTCCGTGGTGCTGATGACCCCGAAAAGATTAAATCTATCAACCCTGAGTTCGGATATATTGGCATTCTCTGGTTTGAAGAGTTAGACCAATTCGCAGGACCTGAGGAAATTCGTAAGATTGAGCAGTCTGCGATTCGTGGTGGTGACATTGCATGGATATTTAAGAGCTTCAATCCACCAAAAACAATGAATAACTGGGCTAATAAGTATATTCTCGAACCGAAAGAAAACAGAATAGTTCATTCATCAACTTACTTGGACGTGCCAAAAGGATGGCTAGGACAGCCATTTATTGACGAAGCAGAACACCTGAAAGAAGTCAATTCAAATGCTTATGAACATGAGTATATGGGAATTGCGAATGGGAACGGTGGAAACGTATTTGAATATCTGGAAATCAGAGATATTACAGATGAAGAAATCGGTAGGATGGATCGTATTTTCGCTGGCGTAGATTACGGATGGTACCCGGATGCCTTCTGCTATCTCAGGACTTATTACGATTCTGCCAGAGAGAAGATATATCTACTGGATGAGTTGTATGTGAATAAATGGAGTAATGCAAAAACCGCTGAATGGATCAAGAAAAAAGGTTATGACGATTACACCATGATATGTGATTCTGCGGAGCCTAAGTCCGTGAACGACTTCCGTGACGCCGGACTTCCTGCCAGAGGAGCAATCAAAGGGCCTGGAAGTATCGAGTATGGTTTTAAATTCTTACAGACAAAGACACTTGTCATTGACCCGAAACGAACGCCGAACGCATACAAGGAAATCACAGAGTATGAGTACGATCGGGACAAAGAGGGAAATGTAATAAGCGGCTATCCTGACGGAAACGACCATGCAATCTCGGCACTTAGATATGCTTATGAGCCGTTGTTTAACAGAAGGGGGAATAGCGCATAATGAGAAAAAAATGTTTTGTTACGAATCCAAATGATACGATAGAAAATAAAATAGTTTCAAATGGGCAGGAAATCATTATAAGAATGAGTATTTCTAAGAGTGCAATATTCTTAAAATATAAAGAATTTCTTACTGGTGAAGAAGGAAAATGCGGAGGATATGAGTTAGGCTCTATGTTATCAACATCTGCACTTGTAAGCATGGACGGAAAAATCTTGGAAGTTCCCGCTGACTGGATAGAATTTGAGGACGACTAAATGGGACTTATAACAACACTAAAAAGGTGGTTTAACATGATTTTCAAAAAACAAGCCGAAGAGGATTTCAACATCCAGGCAGCAGAATTCCCAGAGATGGAATCACTGATTAACCGGTGTGCGAACATTTATAGGGGTGCACCGGAATGGCTAGATGATAAGGATAATATCAAGACGATCAATTTCGCGAAAACTGTCTGCTCAGAAACAGCTCGGCTCGCAACATTGGCAATCGGCATTCAGATTGATGGTTCCGCAAGGGCGACATGGCTACAGGAACAGATTGACAAGGTATATTTCCAGATACGGCACTGGGTAGAATATGGTTGTGCCTACGGAACAGTGTTTATCAAGCCGAACGGTGAGAGCCTTGACGTATTTACTCCGGCAGACGTGATGATTGTAGATTACGATAATCAGGAAATCAAAGGAATTATATTCAAGGATTCTTATACGGTTGGACGGAAATACTACACAAGGCTTGAATATCATCGTTTTGTTGAGACCACCGTGAATGGCGTGACAACTTATCCATATTATGTTTCTAATAGAGCCTATGTATCAAAATCTCCTCAGAGTATCGGAGATAAAATTGACCTTAAACAGACCAAATGGGCTGACCTTATGGCAGATACGCCGCCGATTCTTAAAGCGAACGGAGAGAAGCTGGACGGGCCTCTGTATGGAGTGCTGCGAACACCACAGGCGAACAATGTGGACATCAGCACACCGCTGGGCTTACCGGTTTTTGCTGAAGGCATTGAGGAGCTGGAAGGCCTTGATGTTGCGTATAGTCGGAACGTGGGAGAAATTAAAGACTCTCAGAAGATTGCTCTGTTAGATGATAGACTGCTGATGCCAAGCGGTACACCTGTTTCAGCCATGTCACCACGGGGTATGGAGAACAGGCGAAATGAGATGAAATTGCCACATTATGTCAAGAACGTGTTCGGACAGGACGAAAAAGAGTTCTATCAAGAAATCAATCCACAGCTCAACACGGATGCACGGTTGGCCGGAATCAATGCACTACTGTCACAGCTTAGCTACAAATGTGGATTTAGCAGTGGTTATTTTGTGTTTAACGAGAAAACCAGAATGGTGACGGCTACACAGGTGGAGGCAGACGACCGCCGGACAATTCAGTATATCAAGGACGTTCGGGATAAGCTGGAGGACTGCCTGAATGGCGTAATCTATGCACTCAATGTATTTGCCGACTTATACAGCCTGTCTCAGGTGGGTGCTTATAAAATAAATTATGATTTTGGCGACATCACTTACAATTACCAAGAAGATAAACAGTTCTGGCTAGGCTATGTAAATACTGGCAGGGTGCCATTTTGGTACTACCTTGTTAAATTTGAGGGGTTTAGCGAGGAGGATGCCAAGGCTCTATCAGAAGAAGCAAATAAGGAAAACAAAGATAGTGGATTGTTTGGAGAGGAGTAAGTTATGAGTTATATACCAGAGCCAATCACGAGAATAGATAAATACCTTGCTTATATTGCTGGAAACATGGACGTTGCTCTTCCAGATCATCCTATAACCAGAAAAGAACATTATCTTGCGGCGTGGGCCGAGAAGAGTGGGTTTGAGGATGTAGATGTTGCAGGTGATCCGCCGCTGACGCTTGAGAATGGCATCGGTAAGCCGCTGAAGGGGCTGAGGATATATGGCAATAGTACGCAGGTTACGACTACAGGGGCGCAGTTGTGGGATGAAGATAACGCACTTCCAGGTTGGATTACTAGTACTGATGGAGGAATAGCAAGTGCGACTGCGGTTGGCAATGAATTATATAACACGTATCATGTAGTCATGTCGTTAAATATTTGCTATACATATTCTGCTACTGTCCCAGATTCTCAAACCAAACAGTCTTTGTGGATTGCAATTGGGTGTTACGACAAAGATAAAGTTTTTTTGTCAAGAGTTGTTTTTGAAGAAAACAACGCGACAGGAGTACAAAAACGATCAGGATTGCTGATTCTCCCGAACGGCACAAAATACATACGAATATCTTGGACAAAATATGCAGATGGAGTATTGATGATTAATGAGGGTTCCACCCATCTCCCCTGGGAGCCCTACACAGGCGGAAAACCATCTCCATCGCCTGATTATCCACAGGAGATTGAGAGCGTGGGGCAGGATGGAGAGATAGGCGTTGAAGTGTACGGAGGAAATCTGTTTAATGCGAGAACGGCGATAAATGGTAAAGTTGTCGATAAGCATACTGGTTCTATGTTGTCAAATTCGCGATATGCTTGCTCCGATTATATTGCGATCCCGTGCAATGCCGTGAGTTTGTATCAAAACGGAGGTACAAAAAACCAGAGGGCGTTTTATGATTCGGACAAGAATTTTATTGCGGCAGAAGTGTCTGTGAATCCTGTTACAGTTCCGAAAAATGCCAAATATATCCGGATTACAAGCGATATTGATAAGCAGGATATGAATAATATTATGCTCAGTATTAGCTCAACCGCCTTGCCATACGAACCCTACCATGCCCCACAATCCATGTCCATCTCCGCTCCAAACGGATTACCTGGCATTCCAGTATCTTCCGGTGGCAACTACACAGATGCAGACGGTCAGCAGTGGGTCTGTGATGAGGTTGATTTTGCGAGAGGGGTGTATGTGCAGAGAGTTTATAAATCTAAATTAGCCGATCTATATTCCTATTTTGATGGTAGTGGTTCATATTCATGTACAATATACGATATGTCACAATTGCAAACTTCGGTGTTATGCAATATCGCAAAGTACGAATTTAATTATAATGGAAATGGATGTTATATATACAATAATACCATAGTTTTTGGAACTAGATTTTGTTCCAAATTTGCAACTTATGATGATTTTAAGAACATGTTACAAGAAAAATCCGCGATTGCATATACGGTATTAGCTACACCAATCGAAACACCCCTTGCCTCCGACCAGCTAGCCGCATACAAAGCCTTGCATACCTACAAAGGCACCACCATCATAGACAACGATGCCGGAGCCTATATGAGCGTAAAATATGAAAAAATGAAATAAAGGAGATGATAATATGGCATACTTACCGGATCCAATCACAAGAGAAGAACAGTACTTATATGCTATTGCCAAAAATGATGAAGAAATCCAGAAACAGGCACTTTTAACGCAGTATGTAGCCGCTATGGCTGATGTTTATATTCCAGAGGAGGATACAGATGTACAAAATACTACTACAGCTTCAGAAGTTTTATCCACCGGAAACGTTGAGGAAAATGGTGGAACAGGCGAAGAAAGCAGGAAAGCTGACTGATGCAGAGTATAAACTCTTGATTGAGTAGGTGATCAAATGGAGATTAACAATCATGTTGGAAATGTGCATATAAAGCTAGATATAGATCATCTTAACAACAAAATCAAAGAGGCTCAAATTGCTCTGAATATGCAGATTGTAGCAGATAGTGAGCCTTATGTGCCTTTCAGGCAGGGGGCATTGAGAAGTAGTGTCCGGTATCCTAAAGGCATTGACGGCGGCGAAATCGAATACAACACGCCTTACGCTCACTACCTGTACACGGGTGAGGTGTACGGCCCAAATATCCCGATCAAGGACGCACAGGGCAATATTATTGGTTGGCGATCTCCACCAAAGAAATCACCCACCGGAAGAAGATTGCAGTATCACACCGAGGGTACGTCAGATCACTGGTTTGATCGGGCAAAGCAGGAACATCTAAATGATTGGATTGATCTGGTAAAAAGAACGGTAGGTGATGGATAATGCTTCCACCAGAGTATTTTTACGGCAAAGAGCAACGGATCCTTGCAATTTACCAGGAATTGGAAGATTTTATAATGGCGGACATCTCCAGGCGAATCCTCCAGACAGGCGGCATGACTGCTACAGCTGATCGCCTTATATGGAAACTCACGCAGATGGGAGAAAGCAGAGCGGAGATTGAGCAGAAGTTGCAGAAGCTTACCAAAATGGCACAGCCAGAGCTTAGACAGATCCTGCAAAATGCCGTGATGACTTCCTGGAGTAATGACAAAGATATCCTTTTAGGGATCGATGAGAATATAAGTCCACCATTGGAGAATCCAGAAGTGATAGCGGTGATGGATGCAGAATTCAAAAAAACATTGGGTGAGCTTAATAACTTGAGCAGGACTACCATAAATCAATCTCAGCGTGATCTAATTAATCTGCTGGATAGAGCCGAGATCCGTGTTGCTTCCGGTGCGCAATCCTACACCTCTGCAATCTGCGATGTGTTGGACAACTATGCTGGGAAAGGAATTATGGTAGATTATCCAACAAGCAACACAAAAAGAACCCTTGAGGCAGCTGTGAGGTGCTGCGTGGTAACAAGCATGAATCAAACAGCGGCACAGGCAACGAACCAGTACATTGTACAGGCAAAGACAAATTATGTCCTTGTATCAGCCCATCTGGGAGCCAGGACGGCACAGAAAGGACAGCCTCCCTGCGGAGATCATTCATCCTGGCAGGGAAAGCCTTACTCAATAGTTGGATCAGAGCCGGGATATCCCAATCTGTTAGAAAGAACTGGATATACGATTAATCCAACTACGGGGCAAGGAACCGTTGTGGATCCACACGGATTGCATGGGTGGAATTGCAAGCATAGTCATCAGCCATGGGCGAAAGGCTTACGGAATCCCTGGGAGGACGAGCATAAGATTAATTCTGAGGAGAACAGAAAAGTCTACGAAGATACCCAGAAGCAGCGAGCAATGGAGCGTTCAATTAGAGCGACTAAACGTAAGCTGATAATGAAGAACGAAGAAATCAACTCAGATGATATACCAGATTCTGAAAAAGAAAAACTAAGATCGGAATATGATCGAATGGCTTTCTGGCTGACTGAGCAGAATAAAGCATATAACAAATTCTGCCAGGACAACAATCTTGCGGCTCAATATGATCGCAACAAGGTTGCAGATTTCGGATATAAACAGCAATCCAAAGCAAGCGCCGGAGCAAAACGATATATGAAAGGACATTGACGCATGAGCATATCAGAATTTATTCAATTTTTTCTTTCTATCTGCGGAGGGGTATCCATTATTGGAGGTGCGGCAGCTGTAATTATCAAGTGGATTACTCCGGCATTCCGACTTAATAAGCGAGTAGAAACACTGGAAGAACATGACAAGCGAGATTATGAAAGTCTTCAGAGAATTGCAGAACGTGATTCATTGATTCTGGAAGTGTTATCAACCATGTTGGACAGTCAGATTAGCGGGAATAACGTTGAGGAATTAAAAAAAACAAAACAGAAGCTTACAAATTATCTTGCACAAAATCAGCGTTAATTGCAATAATAAGAGGTATGCTCATGAAATTATATGTATTCACGAAGAAAGATATAGACAGATTCTTGTTAGAGTGTAATTTCACACCGGACGAAGAAAAACTATTCCTGCTAAGATGCAAGGAATACACGCTTGAATACTGCGCTGAACAGATGAATGTGAGCATATCTACGGCAAAACGATTAAGTCGTCGGGTAAACAACAAAATAATCAAGGTATGTTAGAAAAAAAGCATTGAAAATTATAAAATTCCGTGATATTATAATCCTAGTCACTACAGATGGATGCTTCTGCTAGTGGTCTCCGGCAGCTATCCGCCAGGGCAAGGATTGAAATATTAGAGTTCTTCTTAAAAAAAGCTTTTAATAGCTTTTTTAATCACTCCGGGTGGTTGCTCCCGAGAGTGGTTCCCAGTAGCGATCCACTGAGACACGGATTGAAACATTAGTTCTATTTTTAACTCCAAAAAAAGAAAGCCACATTTATTTTTTGAGTGTGACTTTCTTTTTTTGCTTATTATTGACTTTTGAAATATTTTGCCGTATAATATTTTCATCAGCAAGGAATTGTTGATTCTTGAGATTCCATGATTTTCTCAAGATGTCGCTCTGGTCGATGGCAGGGTGTTGGATTGAAATATATAATTATTTTTCAAGGAAAAGCAGCTGTTATAGCTGCTTTTTTCGTTATACTTCTATAGCGTTTTCTACAGCTTTCTTGCCAGCGAGTTTGATCGCCGCCGTCTTGCTCATAATCTCTCTTTCACGGAAATCACATTCTTCTGTGTTTAGCCATTTTTCAGCCTGTTCTTTTGTTTTAAACGGGCCGTACACTTTGTGAGACCATTCTCCAAAACTGTATTTGCTGCTTACTCCATAGTTAATCATTTTTTTCTTCCTCCTTATGTGTGGTTTTCTTTAACTATCTTTATTATACATACATGCACCTTATATGTCAAGGGGTAAATGCACCTTATGTTTATTTTTTTTGCTCTCTTTCTAATTTTTCAGAAACAGCCAACTTCACAAAATCGTTGACACTCTTATAGCCGGCTTTTTGTATTGCTTCCTTTGTTCCACTTTCAAAACGGCAAGTCATGCGCTCAAATTTCATATCATACTTATTTATAGCTTTTCGTTGTGCTTCTGTAGTCTTTCTTTCTCCTGGCATTACTTATCCTCCTATTCTCAATATCTCTTCAATGGAATCCATCGTACAGCAATTCCAAATCATTTATCCCATCCATTGATGTCGCAACTGTTTCCAAGTCCATCCTCCCATCCGTAAGATATTGGATCATGGCCTTTATCAAGCTCTTTGATACATTCGCTCATATCGTCGATATCGGAAGGGTAAATGGTCCCGAGAAAATTACTCCCGTCATATACCTTAAAGCAGTGCAGATCACAATCATATTTGCACTCATACACCTCAATACCATTCTCAAATCTCCATTCTTTCATTTTTTCTTCCTCCTTATGTGTGGTTTTCTTTAACTGTCTTTATTATACATCTATGCACCTTATATGTCAAGGGGTATTTGCGTAATATTTAAAAAACTTTTTTGATACTTTGATGAACTGTTTCCTATTTTTTTTCTATGGCAAAATATAGGTACAAAGAAACATAGGAGGTATGCTTATGTATCCATATATGGTAGATCCACAAGCATTTGCCAATGAGCAGGCAATGTTGCAAAGTCGAATAAATCAGCTCGAACAGCAGAGAAATCAGCAAATAGGGATGTACTCTGGCCAGTCTCAGTCCGTACAGCAGCCAGTACCAACATCCAACGTGAACTGGATACAGGTGGCCGGAATCGAAGGTGCGCGAAACCAGATTGTACAGCCAGGACACACTGCATGGATGATGGATAATAACAGCCCGGTGTTTTACGTAAAATCTGTTGATGGAATGGGAAGTGCAACATTTAAGGTGTTCCAGTTTGCCGAGATATCCCCAGAATCCCTAAATCCTGCTTATAACCAGCAGAATACACCAAATGCTGACTATGTTACACGGGCAGAATTTAACGCCTTATTGGAGCGATTAGGAGATATACCGAAAAAGGAGGAGTCTGAATGAACCCGTTAATGAGTTTGATTGGAAGCATGGGCGGCAGTAAAAATCCGATGTCTGCAATGATACAGGCAGTAAATATGATAAATCAGATAAAAAAATCCGGAAATCCACAGGCGGCGTTCGATCAGGTGGCACAGTCCAATCCGCAAATCAAACAGGCGATGGATATGTGTAAAGATAGAAATCCGCAGCAGGTTTTCGAGCAAATGTGTAAGCGAAACGGAATGGATCCAGGACAGTTTTCCGGGATGCTGAAATAGTTATTAAGGCAAGCATGCAGCCTTAAAATATAAAAAAAAGGAGACTACTACTATGACAGATGGAACAATGCTCAGTGCGGCAGATGTAGCAGCCGTAACGAGAAACAATGATGGTTGTAATGATATGTGGGGTGGAGGAGTCTGGTGGATCTGGATTATCCTGATTGCTTTCCTGTTCCCTATGATGGGCGGTTGGAATCGTGGTGGCGTTGAAACAGGCGTACAGGACAACTTCATTAGTGATGAATTCGTAAAACGTGACATTTTCAACACAAACCAGAACGTATCTAATACCGCATGCCAGACACAGAGGGATGTGCTGGAAAGCCGGTACACGAACCAACTTGGTTTGCAGCAGTTACAGGCAGCCCAGCAGAGTTGCTGCTGTGAAACCCAGAAAGAAATCTTACAGAGCCGATATGATGCCGCTCTGGCAGCACAGAATATGCAGGCACAGCTAGCATCTTGCTGCTGCGATATCAAAGAGGCAGTTCTTGCGGACGGAAACGCAACCAGACAACTTATGCAGGAGAATACTATCCAGAATCTACGTGATAAACTGGCAGACCGTGACAGAGATCTCCAGACTGCATACTGGCAGATTTCCCAGGTCAACCAGACCAAAAACATCGTGGATGCGGTAAGACCTACACCGAAACCGACCTATCTTACCTGTTCCCCGTACTTTGCGTACAACATGAATGGGTTAGGCGGATATTGTGGGAATGGTAACGTACTTTGACAGACAATAACTTAACCGCTCTGGATATGCTTAATCTGTTTGGCGTATTTTTGCAGGCAATGAATTACGAAAGTGATTTATCACAGGCTAGCAACGCAGACATTGCAAAGCATCTCCAGGAGCAGGATAAGAAGTACCTGGATAAGATCATCGAGAATCAAAACCGAATAATCAGCATGTTGGAAGATTCCATTGCTACAAAGTAGTCTTGCAAATATCACAGGGGTAGACACGGAGTTTACCCCTTGTTTTATCAGAAAAGGAGAATATTGTTATGTTAAATGTAATTAATATACCAGCTCAAGAAGTAGCAGCTAATCAGAATATCATTTTTAACAACACCCGTGTAAAATCTCGCAGATGTGGTTGTCAGAGTGGATGGCTCAATCATATCGAGGGCAGCGGATTGTTTACGATCACAAACAGGGGTAACCAGCCGATGGCAGTAGAATTGCAGTTTAATGCGAACGTTACCGCAGCCGCCGCAGGAGCAACAGCACTGGTACTTAAGCTGAACGGAGAAGCAATTGGTGGAACAGAAATGGACTATACAGTAGTTACAGCGAATGTATATCAGAGCGTGAGCGCAGACACCCTTATTCCTGTGCCCGCTGGAACATCTCTAACCGTATCTGCCGGAAACATTTCTGCCGGTGCTGTTCTGGTTAAGGATGCGAACCTAATTATCAAAAAGGTAGCATGAGGAGGTGATCTGAATGATTACCTTCAAGAGTAATAGAGATGTGAACAGTGTGGAATCTATTTTTTCAGAGATTAATGCCCGGATGATTGCGGCCCTGATGTTTCATGATCAGATGTCAGATTATTTCGACTTCCTTGGAATGAAAGGATATAAGAGACTGCATGAATACCAGTATTTTGCGGAATCTCTGGAAAGAAAGAAACTTAATCAGTATTATATCAACCATCACAACAAACTGATACCGGATATCTATTCTGGACAGATCGCAATGATACCGGAGAACTGGCAGACAGCGAACCGGATCAGCGTAGGCAAGTCCACTAAGCAGAAAGGCATCGAGGACGGATTCAATCAATATCATGAATGGGAAGCTGAGACTAAATCCCTGTACGAACATTATTCCTCACGACTTCGTGAGATGGGAGCGGTTGCGGATGCAATTATGGTAGAAAAACTGGTGGAAGATGTGGATAACGAATTGAAGAAGTTGGAAAGAATCATTGTTGATCTGATTTCTTCCGGCTACGATATGGTGTACATCACAGAATCCCAGCAGTGTATCCATGATAAATACAAAGCAAAAATGTGTGAGATATTCAGGTAGGCGGTGATAATATGAAAGATATGATTAAAATTTTGGAGAATCAACTGAAAATCGAAGAAGAGAACGTAAAGAACCAGCTCACGAACAGCAATCTTGATGTGATTTTTAAGCTTACCACAACTATCTGCAATCTTAAAAAGATGTGCGGTGACTGGGAAGCTTCCGGGACGGTTGCAGAAGTGGCAGAAGATGTGATTAAAAAGTACAGTAACGGGCGGTACGATCATAATATTGATGCCTTGTATGATGGCTATATTGCCGCGAAACAGGCATATCAAACCAATGGTGATCAGCAGCATAAAGATAAGCTGATGGAAGCTCTTGGGCGGCTCATGGTAGAAATCTACGATATGCTTTCCGCTATGATGGTGGACTCTGATTTTCGTGATGAAAAAGAAGAGATAATGCGAAGAATCAAGATGCTTTCGGACTAAAATGTGAGGACAAATTTTTTTCCACTATATGATACTATAATCTTGCAAGGGGTAGCGCTCTTGTGAGGACTTGTTGGCTGAGAGTTTTTACTTTCTTTTTTTATTATTTCCTCCTTTCTCCGGATGTGCCCTTAAATAGAAACAGGCTTTGAGTGGCCTGGAGGTTGAAAAGCGGATGCAATTTCCGGCACATCCTTTACCAGTAATGGCAGGCTGGTAACACCTCCTTGTGAAATGGGTAATAAAAAAAACAGGTAAAACCTTCCGTGAAAGTCGGATAGTGGCAGGCATAACACGAAAAATACCTTGCTAACCCGGGAATCCGGGTTATGTGGAATGTACGTCAATGGTAGACTGACAGGGTCGCTCCCTGGGTTCCGGTTCGATTCCGGGCGTTCCGCTTACCTTGCCAGTGGTCTAACTGGCTTAATCCATTTACCTGCGGCGGCAGGTCAATAAACACGACCAGGAGGATATTATGCAGAAACTTATTGACACTCTTAAATCATTTGGAATTGAGATCCCGGAAGACAAACAGGCAGATGTAAAGAAAGCACTCTCTGAGCATTATAAGAATGCAAAAGAAGTTGCAAAAACCCTGTCAAAAGTCGAGGGAGAACGTGACAACTGGAAAGAACGTGCTGAGACAGCAGAAGAAACCTTAAAAGGTTTTGACGGTATCGACCCGGCAAATATTCAGACAGAGCTTGCTGGATGGAAAAAGAAAGCCGAGGATGCAGAGAAAGAATTCAATGCAAAAATCTATGACCGTGATTTCTCAGATGCGCTCAAAGCGGCACTTGATGATGTTAAGTTTTCCAGTGAAGCGGCGAAGAAATCAGTCATGGCAGACATTAAAGAAGCCGGATTAAAGCTGAAAGACGGTAAAATCCTTGGGCTAAACGACCTGATTGAACAGATGAAGCAGTCTGACGCATCCGCTTTTGTGGATGAATCTCAGCAGCAGGCTCAGCAGAACCAGGCAAGATTTACCGCTCACGTTGGACAGCAGCAGACACCGGGAAGCATGACAAAGAAAGATATCGAAGCAATCAAAGACCCGTCCGAAAGACAGGCTGCAATTGCTCAGAATATCCAGTTATTCCAGTGATTTTTTACACCGACTATACGCCAGAGTATAGTCGCTAACCCAATACCTTAATAATTATGGGTAGAAAGGATTTTTTATATGGCGGCAAAAACAAATCTTATTATGACTAATGATATCCAGGTCAAAGCACGTGAGATTGACTTTGTTACCAGATTCGAAAGAAACTGGCAGCACTTACGTGACATTCTTGGTATCATGAGACCTATCAGAAAACAGCCGGGTGCTGTACTTAAGTCCAAGTACGCAGAGGGTACTTTAC
>ERZ1034855.257-NODE-257-length-26281-cov-9.949478_pt1 | contig 26281 bp, 35 predicted proteins | sample MGYA00520699_ERZ1034855 | MGnify/ENA primary metagenome ERZ1034855 (study PRJEB33766, sample SAMN09781730) | gut metagenome | biome: gut microbiome | host: Homo sapiens | place: Madagascar | study: EMG produced TPA metagenomics assembly of the PRJNA485056 data set...
AGCATAATAAGATACTTGGTTCTTTCAGTAGAACTCATGTGAGATGCCTCATGCAGTCTGCACTCCTTGAGACTTCTAAAATCCTTTTTACAACAATCACATCTATAAATTGTAGTCATAAGTCACCTCAAATTAATCTTTCAACGTAGTTTCTGTCTTGAGTAAAGATAGGAATCTCATTGTCAATTACCCATTTAGTAACGGGATATGCACCATCCTTAATATCTACATTTGGATCTTGAATAGTTTTCTTAATACAGCAACTACCACGCTTTAGAGTTGTAGCATAGTCGTTCCAATTGATATCCTTCTGTGTCATAAGCATATCCTGAATATCTTTAGTGGATTTCTTATACATCTCTTTATCGCTAAAGTTCGCCTGACCTACAGACTGAATAGAATTGCGAGTGGCGTCCTGCTGTCGCCAAATTAAATAATTACAAACCTCTTCCTTGGGAATTGTAAATACACGAGAATCAAACATAGCAGTATCGTAACGAGAGGTATAAGTTTCTGCTTGCTTCAAAATATTATTATCAATAGGTTCATTAGTTCCACCATCGTCCCAACCTGGAAGAACGTCGTAAGCCCAATTGTCCACATTCTCATAATAAAATTTATTAAAGGCTAGTGTTGCCATACTTGCTGACACGCTGCACATCTTCTGTAGATTGTTTCCAAACCAAGCGTCAGTTGTAAGTTCTGCATAGTCAGTAAGCACAAGAGAAATCTCATCGCTCTGAGTATAGCCAATGACACAGCCCTGAATATTCTCACAAAGATACTTCATAGTCTCCTGCATAGTCTTTACAAGAACATCGTCAAAAGGCTTCTTAAAACCTCTCGTAAAAGTGTGAAATGCCTTGCCATCAATACGGATAATTACAGGAGTTCTACGAGTTAGATAATATCTACTGATATTCTCATAATTGTTTTTCATACGGTCGCCAAGCGTAGTTCTATCCATCTTTAATCCCCCTTAACGATTTCTTCTAGGCTATTGGCTTGTACGTTATAAACATACGGCATTCCGTTCGGTGCATAATAAGGAGACATATAACCGTAGCCAGAATATCCCTCACATTCATTAAAAAGTATATATACGATTTTTGTATTTGTATCATAATATAAATCTTGCATCATTGTAGGCTGTAGCTTACCATTGGTGCGTATTGTATAATCTTTAGAACCAGCAGATGTTGTACTACAACACCCAGCTAGACAAAAAACAAGAAATACAGTTAGAATCAACGCAATAATTTTATTTCGCATTAGTCTTGCTCCTTTCAATAATTTCATCAAGAGTTCTAGGTGTATAGTTCATCCAAGGCATCATGCAACCAACATTGATAATATTGCCACAGTTGTCTCTGTTAGATTGCTTACTGTCTCTTAGCTCTTTAGTCCACTTTTCAGTAAAATCTTGCTCTCGTGTTACGTGAGTATGCCCATGCAACATATAGCAATTTGGATTGTACGATGCCTTATAACACATAATTGGATAATGGCACATGATTACGTGCTTCTCACTATCTGTAATCTCTTTGTAGTCAGAAATCTCTACAATGTATTTTCTGACATCAGAACCAAAATCTCTTAAATCGTGGTTGCCTCTAATGATATGAATGTTGCCATTTAATAGCTTTAAATATTTAATCCAATCATCTTTTTTACCCCAACAGAAATCACCAAGATGATACACATGGTCTGCGTTACTTACAACTGAGTTCCAATTGCTAATTAATGTATTTTCCATTTCTTCAATAGTATTAAATGGTCTATTGTCAAACTTAATTACATTATTGTGTTGTAGATGCAGGTCTGAAATATAGAAAATCTTACCCATTCTTCTCCTCCTTCTTAGGTCTTCCTCGTCTCTTTTTAGGAGCTTCTGCATTAGAATTTTCCATCTTTGGAGCGTCAGGGTATGGCATCCAGTATGCGACCTGTAGATAAGTGGAAAACTTTGCATTTCCCATATGTAGAGATGACTTTACGATACCTTCATTTGTGCAAATAATTACTTCTTGATATTTCTCAGGCCAACGGTCATTAATATTAATCCACTCCATTTTTACCTCTCAAAACATTATACATATCGGTGATATTGTCCATTAGCGGATAACGATCCATGCTGCAAGAATTTTTTGCGAACTGGCGCTCAACCATATCAATGAACATGCTAGCGCTAGTCATCTCACCGTCAATACCGTCATCGCCCATGTACATCTCATCCCATTTCTCCTTAGACATAAGACGCTGAGGATTAAGTTGCTTAATGGCAAGGTTATCAAAAGATACTACATCGAACCAACGACAACCAATAATTTGGGGCAACATATCATAAGTTTCTTTCCTTAGCTGCATAATCCAAGACTGTGTTGCTAGGTCACTATAAAACAAATCTTTACCTCTACGTACTTCTTTGTATCCAAGAATAAGAATCTTTAAATTATGATAGGCAAGCATCTCTAGTTCGTCTAGTGTCACGATACCATTAATTACATGAATAACCGCATTGGGGAACTTCTGTACGGCCTCAATAAATCCGTCCTGCTTAGTAGACACGAGAGAAATACCAAGGCCATAAATCAGTTTCTTGTCAACAAGCTCAGTGATTAGATCAAGATTATCCATAAAATCATTCTGACGAATAGTCATGGAAGGAATCATCTTAAGAGACTTCAATTTCTCAAGAAACGGCACTAGGTCTGGATGCTCCAGAGGATTGCCACCACCAATTGCAATCTCAGTATAAGGATGCAGCTTATCAATAAAAGAAGGAGACATGATGTCACCATGTTTACCGTCACGAGTGGAATTCTCATGACAAAAGGCACACCCGTTGTGACACTTATTAGTAATCTTGAGATCCATAGACTCAGGAAACTCTGCCTCAAAGAAATCGAGATCGTTCTCACGAATCTTGGTTCCATCATCAAAAATGCTCACAGTGTAGTTACCGTTCTGATACTTACCAATAAGATTCATAAATCCTCCTTAATCGTAGCCATAATATCCAAAAGCAATAATCTTGTCACCATTCTTAGTTGTATAATGTTTCACATATTGTTCAAGGTCTCCGTGACTATAACACCACTCAGAATATGTTAGATATTCATCGTCATCATTCTTCTTTTTATTTCTCAGTACATATTCTGTAGTATATTCCTTCTTCTCTTCTTCGCTTAGCTCATTCCAACCCTTGTAATATTTACCCTTATGGGCTTCGTACTGTGTTCCAGCCTGTTCGTAGTCATAAGGAGTTAGTTCTTCTGCTTCAATAAAATCTTCATTCCAATCGTTATACAGAACCTGGCCCTTCATCCATTTGTCGTAAGTTTCCTGCGGACAAATTGTGATTGAATGAGTGGAAGAACTGTTTGTTTCAAATACTCCACGTCTAACCTGCTTCATATTATTCCTCCTTAATAATGATTGTCATTATCTGTATGAACCACCACATCAGGGTCAAATAAGAACTGAGTAATATCTACACCGTAATCGTTTAGGAAATCCTGTACGGAATCATAGTCTTCGCAAGACTGATGGTCGATATAACCGTCATGGTCAAGATAGCAATATGTCTTGTCGTTCCACTCATAACAACTCATCTTCATGTTGCTGTCAATCCAAATACCATCACAGTGACAATAATAGGCAACTGCTTCATTGATAAGCTTAAAACCCTTAGTCTCAAAAAAATCACTTGTAGTCAAAACACTTCGACCTTCAGTTTCTGCAAGCATAGTGACAATATACTGAAGCTTCTCATATGGAGTTCTATAACTATCAATTTCCCATCCGAACTCACCAAATCTTACATGAACCCTATTATCATAATCGATGAAAGAGTCTAGACAGTTATTCCCACAATAATCAGAATTCTTGTTAGAAACAGAAACACTGTGAGTACTGCTTGAATTTGTCTCAAATACATTTCTACGAATAGTCTTCATATTTATTCTCCTTTAATCTAAAATCATAATCTTTGAAAAACTAATACTGTCTTCGTCGTTAATTACTTTGTCGTCAAAGAAATGAGGCATAGGTTTTGGACTAATTACAAGATATAAGTCTCCGAACTTATTCATTTCAGTTTGCTGATACACATTAGGAGACCCAAGTTGATCCTCTACTTCTTCCTTGTAGTTAACCCAATACGTCTCCTCCGAATCATCATCATAGATTACAGTAATTGAAGTAATATCGTTATATGTCACTATACGGTCAAAAAACTTAACCTTTTCGTCGCCAAAGCCAGAAAGATATTCTCCATTACCTTCTGAAAAAATTTCCATCACTACACTATCCACGAAGTCCACCCTTGAGATAGAGTTACATGCGACACGCTGAATACGAGTATTAATGTCTGATAACTGAAATGCTCCAAAATACTTTGCGTCAATGCTGAAATATTCGCAGTTCTCGAAACCGAACCCAATGGATTTAACATCCTTCATATTTGTTCCTCCTTTAATTTTGTACTGTAAGTATACTATGGATTTTTTATTTTGTCAATATGTCAATATGTATAAAGGGCACGACTAAAATGCCGTACCCTTTTGGTTAATGTGCTGCAAGGTCACATTCATGTAGTTGATCCACCATTGTTTTAAGATATGATGGTAGATTTTTATAATACTTCTCGTTAAGAAATGGGGCCATATGCGTACTAATGAGCCAAAGAACATTAATATTTCTAGTTAGTCCACAAGCAATCCACGTCCCAGTACATTGATGTTGATAATAATGTGCCGTTTCGGTAGTCTCGCCTTTAGTGTTCATAAAGCTCTTTACATATGGTTTACCACAATCATGTAAATCCGCAGCAGTTCTTATTACCAAACTGAATTTGTGCTCTGCAGCATATTTTTCAGCAGACATACAATGATGATAAATATCAAGAGTATGATGCGGATTATCGTGTGGAATCTTCATAGACGCCATGATGTCTTTATAATATGATGAGTAATTAAAGTTATCTGGTGTAATAATCTCGATTTCGTCGATCCCTTCATCATAATAAGGCATCTGAAAACGCTTTAGCATTCTGTCAATAACTTCTTTACCAACAGTGCGTTCTCTTGTGGCATCTCGTTCAATACAAATTTCAATAGGAGCCCAAACAATATGACATTTAATTTGTGCAAACTTGGGACACTTGGCAATAATACTAGCCCTATCTTTTCTTGTGATATTTGTGGCATCATAGATAACATCATATCCATTATTTAAAAATTCAATTGCTCTATTCTGCATTAAAGAGAATACTTCTGATGGATTACCTTGTATGCTTTCGTCCCCATATAACTCTTTTCTAATAGCATCAGAAGACAAATGAACAATATAACTATAACTATCCTTTATCTTCTCTGCATAGAAAGTTTTCCCAGAGCCAGGAATTCCGCAAAGGAGTATTAGTTTAGGTCTAAACATTGTTCTTCTCCATTTCAATCATAAAATTCTTTTTAAGAACCTTAACAAGAGTATTGTTCATGATATTGGCGGCTTCTTGGTTAATAACAACCTCATGAGTATTCATGTAGTCTTGCTTCATATTCTGCACAACGGCACAAATTTCATCTGCCATCTTAACCGCTTCATCCTTGGAATAGATATATGATGACTTGATATCAATTAAATCTTGTGGAAACGTAGGAATAAGACATTCTTCATAAGGAACACCGTCAATATATCTTCGTAGAAATTCTCCACAACGTAAAATGTGATGGAGTTGCTTATTATCATAACCATACTTCTCAATCTTTTCTCTGAGACCTTCATATGGATGACAGAGTGCTTTTCTCTTCTCAAATACCATACCAGCAATGCAATTAACTGCTGCAAAATTATTATAATGAGCAATATCTTCTGCGTGAACGAACATTGGCAGATATAGAGCCTTAAAATTTGGATTCAAATAACGATACTTTGTAAATAGAATCTCAACAAAATTAATATTCTGCTTACGAAAACATTCATGCATTAAACGAATGTCTTTAAGATCAATATGCTCATTAGTAGGAAGAATCAATGTTGTGCTGACTGGCTTTCTATTGAGGCAAAAATCTTCAAAGGAAGGAAGAATGATTGCTTTAGTGTCAATATCAGAGCCTTCATATGCTAGGTTATAGTTCTGGGAGCCCTGTAAAAAGACTCCCAAAACCGTATAGCCAAGACCAGATACGTATGAATAATCGCTAGTTATACGCTTTTGAATCTTGTCGTTCATATTTATCCTCACTTACTAGTTGTATTTGTACTCTTAAAACAACTACCAATTAACGCAAGCGAACCACATACAATCGGTAGCATGTCAGGTGTAAATCTAGTTGTGCCAAATAGCGTGTTAAAGCCAGATGCCACGGCATCGCCAACAATATTCATTAACATCCAACCGCCAAACCAGCCACAGAAAAACGTAATAACTGGTGCAAAAATTAGAAGAATAATTACTGTTAGACAACCACCTAGAAGTGCGCTATTATCCTTATTCATATTAAACATCCTCCTCAATTACTTCCTCGGATTCTTCCATATCTGGAGCATCGGCCTCTGCTTTTACTAGGCCCTCAAGACACTTAAATGCAAAATTCTTATGCTTATAAGCACAGAACTTTGGCTTGTTAACAATACGAACTACAACACCCTCACGTACGTGAGTCTTGCCGATTGGATCTGGGCCATCGTAATACTGCTCTGCAATATACTTAACCCATTCACCAGCAGTCATTCCAGCATCGTTCCAATCAGTAGTATCATCAACGAACCCCTTATACATTACAGGGACAGTTTTACAACCCATCTGTTCACAACGATAACGCATAAAGTCTGGAGTATATTCAACAACATCTCCATCTTCATTAGTCATAGTCATACGATAGACATAGAAATCAGACTGAGGGACTTTTCTTTCGGTGATACCAATACCTTCTTTGCCATCTGGATTACAGCCATAAGAGAAAGTCGTAGTCTTACCATACTGCTTTACAAACTCCTTATCGTTGAGTTTCTTGTTATCTGCGGTTGACATAATGGGAGCACCGGTATGAGTAAATCCAACCACCTCATAATAAACCTCTTCGCCCTTATGAAGCTTACCTTCAAAGAACTTAGAGTGCTGCTCACGGAACTCATTGGAACCATAATACCCGCCATCATAATTCTCTAGAACGGTACGACGAGTACCAGACACATATCCCCAATTATAAACAGGACTAATTGCGGCATTGGCCTTCTCAACAAAATGCTTAAATAATTTAGGATGCTTGAGCACACTAAATGCCCAAGGAGGCCCAATATAATCCTGAAGTACTGGCAGATAACCAGTACGCTGAGAAGTGCCATGCATTTTTAGAGTAATCTCAATCTGATCACCAGCCTGGAATGCACCAAGGTTATAAGCTAACTGCTCAGTATCCGCATGCTCAGTAAATAGAGGAGCAATTGGGGCCTTCTTCTTACGAGTATGATTACCGTTTGTGGCATGACCACTACGAGTATTTCTGCGAGGAATATACTTGGTGCAAATTTCATGCCCATTGAACGTGGTGATGACATCTCCAACCTTTAGCTTAGAAATATCACCAAAAGAGCTCAGGCAAGATAGAGGAAGAAATAGTCCATCAGATTTCTCACCACGAAGCTTAATGGAAGTTACGTTACGCTTGTCTGCGTCCATATAACCGCCAATGTTATTGCCATCAGCATCCTTCTTGCGAAATAGATTATTAGCATCTGCAAATTCAACAGAAAGCTGACCATCAGTTGGGAAATATACACCAATCTGGTTGTCCGTATATTCCATGCTGACGCAAACGGTATTTCCAAAACACTCGCCAAGCTGTAGTCTGTCTGCATTAGGATGCTTGCGCAGGTTTTTAATTGTTGTTACATATGCATTATACATTTTGTTCTCCTCTCATTAATTTTGTGTTGTATTACTTTTCCTTAACCATCTTCACAAATTTAGCAATTCTACGGTCAAATTCGGCATTAAACTCTTCCTTAGAAATCTCTTCATAATTATTAAGTACATCATGTCCAACGCCCCATGCTCCAGAAAACAGTGTATCAGCATAAAATGGAATTCCATCGTCATGAGCAAGCCAAAGCGCAGGATACTGATATTCATTGAAACGAGTGCCAGTCTTAGTTTCTTCTACCACTGGGATATCAAGAACCTTTACGAAAACACCATTTACTTTAAAACATCTACCAATATTATTCTTAGCCACCTCAAAAAACTTTTTTCTGTCTTCAATTTCTAGTCTATGACGCTCTTGCCGAAGCTCCGCAATCTTTTGATCAATTTCCTTAATTGTCATTTTTCTTCACCTCATTAGCAATAAACAAAACGGCTTGAGACACTGCACCAATAATAAAACCAAAACTATAATGGAAGGTACTAGAAACATAAAGATGAGTAAATGCGCCTAGAAAAATAAGTAGTATCCAAATTGCGTATAAAATATATTTCATTTTTAACCCTCACACATATTAAATAACTTACTTAGGCTCCATCCATTTGCTCTGGAAAGACCTGTAGCATAATTACAAATACTTGCATCATCAATTGCGCCAAGACTATTCAGATAATCAGTTAACTTATTATAAGATTCCTTCTTTGCGCTCCAGCCAATTAGAGATTCCTTATTAATAGTCACAAGATCAAATAGAGAACCGCCAGTACCATTAGACATCATGCACCAGGCTCCATCCGTATCAATATCACCATTACACATACGCTTTGCGTCCTGCTTCTCTAGCTCAATAACTTTGTATGTATCGCCGCTGTATCTCTTGTTGAAAGAAATATTATTGTCCTTTAGTACCTGCTCAATGTTTCCACGGGTTAGCATTTCAACCTTCATTTTTATCCTCCATTATAATTCATCGTCGAGTTCTACTGCAAGCTTCTGTTTAACTGCTTTAATCGCATTTTGAACATCTGTTCTACCAATGTTTTCTTCCATCCAATCTACATAATCATCACCAGCACGACATAGATCAATTAATTTTTCGCCCTTATGTTTACCGAAGGTTAGTACATAATCTTCTGGCTTAGATTCAACTCTGGGAGCCTCAATATTCTCAAAATCCATTGCAAGACTCTTACGAGATGCCAGATAATCAGCTAGATGAACAAGCTTTTGATATTCGTCTTTAGGCTTTGGCAACTCAACATTGGTCTTTTTATCAAAGGCCCACTGCCCCATGTGGCTCTCAATACAATGAGCAATAAAATCACGCTCACTAGTATTAAGACCATCGGTAGAACGAACTACCTCTGCCATCAAAATCGGATGATTAAACTTTGTATACTTAGATTTATTATAATCATTCTGTGTACCAGACTTCATTCCGTCATGAATTAATGCCGCTGTTCGCATCAAATCTCTTTCTCTGGAAGTCATTCCAGCCCCATACTGTTCAAGCTCAAGAAAGAAATTTAAAAATCTAACAACTGCAATCTGGTGTCTCATAAGACCACCTTCACCAAGACTATAAGCTGGATGATATTTGCCAGTGCTAGATGCTCCTACATGCCAGACATATTCTGGTAGATTATTAAGTAGTTCTATAGCAAACTCTTTAATATCTTCATTTTCAAATGTGTTTAAAATTGGTTCTAGTAACTTCTTGCGTTCAGAATTCATCTTCGTCCTCCTCAATATAATCAACTAATTTTTCTGTCTTGCCACAGTTGTCACACTTTTCTACATACGGCGTAAAAACAATTCGATCAATATGCTTCTTAGATAGCTTGTGCTTCTTTAGATAACACTTCTTACAATACATACCAGTATCAAAGTTGTCCATAATTCTCTCCTTAATTCCAACGTTCTTCTGCGAAACCATTTTCGACAGTATAATAAATTCTTTTAATGCCAAGGCTTCGAATAAGCTTTTCACAACTCTTGCAAGGTCTTGCCATTGCTGTTCCGCCATTGCGGTGTTCTCTGTATACGTAAATGCTACAATCCTTAAAATTTACATCTTTTCGATGAATCAAGGGCATGAGCGCCTTTACTTCACTATGATTAGAATGCGGAGTATCTACATTAAATCGAACCGCATTGAGTTCTTTCTGCAGAGGAGAAGTTTTTGTTTCGTTGCAACCGCTTGAAATGATGCGGCTTCCGCACGTAACAACGCATCCAAGATGCTCCTTGTGAAAATCAGAAAGCTCACTCATTGCTTTGGCCGCTTTAAAAAAAGATTTGTTTCTTCCAGTCATGTTATCCCTCTCATTAATTTTGTACTGTAAACATATCACATATTTTTTGATTTGTCAAGAGGTACGTAATCTTTTGATTAGACCACTTAAAATTTCTACAATGTAAGAGATATCATTATCGTTTAAAGTTTCATCAACTGTAATACGAATTGTACTTAGAGCTTCGTCATTATTTAATCCAATCGCTTTTAGTGTACTGCTTGGAGTTGATTCTCCACTGCAACAAGCAGAACCAGCAGAAATATAAATTCCATATATACTTGCAAGAGTTACAAGATCACTAGCTTTGACTCCATCAATACGAATTGATAGATTGTTAAATAAACGATTTACATCAAGCTTGGGCCCATTTAGATGAACTCCAGGAATTTCAAGCATTCCTTTTGCGAGATTGTCTCTATTCATGCTAGTGCATGCATTTACATAACCTAAAGCTCCACGATTAATTTCAAGAGCTTTCCCCATTCCTGCAATTGCTGGAGTATTATAAGTTCCTCCACGCAAACCATTTTCTTGCGACCCATAGATTAGAGGAGATAGCGCAATGCCGTCTCGACAATATAAAAATCCAATACCTTTTGGCCCATGAAATTTTTGTGCAGACACTGACATCAAATCAATGCCAAGATTTTTAACATTAATACTGCCCTCTGGAAATACTTGTGTCGCATCAACATGCAATACAAAATCATGGCCTTTAATTGCATTTGAAATTCTAGCAATGTCTTGAATAGTACCAATTTCAGAATTACCATATTGAATGCTGACAATTGCAGAATTATAAGTCTTTAAAGTCTTCTGGAAACAATCAAATGAAATATTTCCATATGAATCTACTGGAATATATGATGCACTTGTAAATGTGCTACTTTTAAGAATTTCTTCAATAGACTTATGTTCTAGATGTGTTGTAATAATATGATTATATTTTGTGCCACAAAGAGCAAGACTATTGGCCTCGCAAGCTCCAGATGTAAAGATAATTTCTTTGGGCTCACAACCAATATCTGCTGCAATCTGCTCTCTTACATTCTCAATAATATTCTTAGCATCTTGGCCCATTTCATGAATAGAACTTGGGTTTCCGTAATGATTTCTCATTACGTCCGCCATAGTTTCAATTACTTCATCGTAAGGTCTTGTTGTGCTTGCTGAATCTAAAAAATATATTCTCATACAAACTCCTTAATTACAGTTTGATGCCCATTATGAATCTCTACAAAAAGACCCTCCTTTGCAAAGTCACTATGAGAAAACATATAATTAAATAGATTATATGGAGTTAAAACATTCTCTGTGAAGTCATAGTAAATTGCATAAAAAGAATCTCCTTCAGGATTATTACCAATCATTGCTAGAATATTTTTATTGTTTTTCAGAACGTTTGCGAGATACTGTGCCTTTGTCGGATCTAAATTTAAAATTAGTTTAGAGATAATATTTTTTTCTTCGTCTTCAATGTTCTTGCTGAAAAGAATAATATTGCCATTGAACTTACACACGCTATCATAATACTTAATGTCATTTGCTGGATTTTGATTAACATATTCAGAAAAAACAAAAAGCTCTGCGTCTGCAAGTTTATAAGTTTTGCTCATGGATTAAGCCTCCTTTAATTTTGTATTCTGATTATAACATAATGCTTTTAATTTGTCAAGTAGCAAAAAAGCCGCCCCGAAGGACGGCTATTATATTTAATTAAGTAGGATGAATTGCCAAGTGTTCTTTCCAACGATTCCATCATCAGACATGTTCCCCGACTTCTGCAGGGCCTTTACAGCCTTTTCGGTGTTGACTCCGAACTCGCCATCAATGGTTCCACAATTAAAACCAAGAGCGTTTAGAGAAGCCTGTAGAACCTTAACTGGATTACCAGAATCGCCCTTTTGAAGCTTCTGAGCATTTACAGAAACATATGTAGGCTTATCAAATTTCTTGGCGGCAGCTTTATAATCTGGGAGACAAAAACCACGAATATAGCGGCCATTAACATTAATCTCTCTGTAGGCAACAGAGTCACTCTTATTGCCCTCAATAACGGTAATCTTACCATTGGAAACCTTTGTTACCATACCAACATGATCTGGAGCACCCTTGTTGTCGCCAACGCCATTGTCTCCCCAATCATACATTACAAGATCACCAGGCTGAGGAACATATGCATCGTTCTCTTCCCAGCGACCAGCCTTCTTATATAGCTCAATCATGCGACCACAAGAACATTCTGGGAGGATATATTCTGTAATACCAAGCTTAACACCAACCGCACTTACTGTGGCTGCACACCAAGCATCACTATATCTCACCTTGTAACCTACAGGAAGTGGCTTTTGACTATTGTATAGATCAATAATTTCCTTCTTCTTACCATTGACTCCGCTATATCCAAGCCATGATTCTAGTGTCTGTACTGCGTTTCGCCGCATCTTAACTTCTGTCATAATAAAAAATCCTTTCTTTTAGATTTTTGGAGCGGGATGCGGAATTCGAATCCGTACCTCAGCTTTGGAAGAGCCGTATGCTAACCGTTAAACACCAATCCCGCATATTTTATTCTTCTTTATTCTTATGTTTTTGTTTACGAGAAAAAGAGCCCTTGCCTTTCTTTGCTTTCACTTTACTACCACGCTTGCGAAATTTAAGAAACTCTTGAAGCTCTTCTCCTGTTTTCTTGAAAATTGTTTTATCCATAATAAAATCCTTTTTCAATAAAATGGTACGCCTTGAAGGAATCAAACCTTCGACCTTCTGATTCGTAGTCAGATGTTCTGTTCGCTGAACTAAAGGCGCATATATGGTGCCCGTGGAGAGGCTCGAACTCTCGACTCTCACATTAAAAGTGTGATACTCTACCAACTGAGTTACACGAGCATATGGTATCCCGTGTTGGATTCAAACCAACGACACCAGGTTTAGAAGACCTGTGCTCTGTTCAACTGAGCTAACGGGACATTTATAGTAAACATAACCTACACGCCAAGCACTTGTTGTGCGCACAACAGTCTTAGTTTCCTTCGCCACCAACCTCGGTTATGATTTTGCCACCTTATCCTACTTTCGGTGACTACAACCTTGTTCTCTTTCGTCGTTGTGGGTCAACAACTTAGCCGATGGGCCAATTCTTCAATCATTCCTGTGGCGGATAATTGCATCAAATTGGTTTATTAATCCATCATGTTAAATATCGCACGAGAACCCCAATAGGCGGTTTGGTGGAAGATGTCGGTGCCGCCCCGCTACTCAAACTCCCAAAGTTCGTGTGTTACTGTTACACTACATCCTCCATATGTAATATTATTTTCAATTAATTTTGTGTTGTAGTAGTTAAGATCGTATCTTTAATACGTTCTATATGACTGACACAGCCACTCAGTCTGATTACATGGCGCAGCGCTGAGGTGCCGACCCCCACATGATGACTAGTCATGCCAACGGTTTTCAAGACCGTGCTTACTGCCGAGTAAGTTAACGCTGCATATTAAATTTGAAACAGGGTGGTTTAACTCCTATGCACCGAGACGCCACCAAAACTTGTGCATCGAGCCTGTATTCTGTTTCGTATAATTGGCTGTTCCTCAAACTCCACTTAGCCGTTTCGTAACACAATATTATGTGAATGCGGCACCAACTTATTTACGATAGTTTTGCCAACTCTCTCATGGCCTTCTTAATAAGCTTGTCATTCATAACTTCGCCCTTAGACTTAAGCTTTGCAATGCGGTTCTCATAATGCTCCTTGGTTCGGAAATTCATAATGCGTACCTCCTTAAATTTTTATGGCACGGGATAGTGGACTCGAACCACTGATCAGGGAGTCATGGTGCCAAACACGAGTGATGACCTCGTTAAACCTCTGGGAGTCTGACAAGTCCCTTGCCTTACCGCTTGGCTAATCCCGTATATAATTGGTGGCTGTTGCACCTTGCGCTAGGCATTGAAACCACTAAACAAGTCCGATGTAAATACCAGTCTCTGAAAGGCAAACCCTTTGTCCTGCAACATTTAATTCTCACTTACTTGGTGGGCCAGGCTGGTGTCGATCCAGCTACTCCCGAAGGAAACGGGTTTACAGCCCGCCGCAGTTGCCGATTTGCTACTGACCCATATGGCGGAGAAGGTGGGTGCCGACCCCACTCACGTATTGCTACGCCTATTTGTTTAGCAAACAAACCTCTTTGCCATCATTGAGTACTTCTCCATATTCCAGTTCAGCTTTATCTCGCCCTTAACGACTACTGGTGCGCCGCCTACCATACTCGTAGGTTTGCTGCTTCTAAAACAACTTGTTAACCATGAGCAGCGATAGTTAACAATGTGGAGCTGGTGGAGGATTCCGAGACCTCGACCTAGGCATTACAAGTGCCTCGCTCTGCCGCTGAGCTACACCAGCTAATAAATGGCACTAACGTAGTTCCCACGACCCCTCTCCCAATCCTCTTAATACGTCTATTAAGAAGTTCGTTGCCGAAAGGATTTTAGCATAGAATTCACTATACCCTTTATGCTGTTTTAGGTGCGCCATCCACACCAATACTGGCCAAAGTTGGACTCGAACCAACGACATACCCTCCTCGGGCTGCTCTACCGACTGAGCTACAAGGCCATGGCGGAAGATATAGGACTCGAACCTATAACCCTGCGGTTAACAGCCGCATGCTCTACCATTGAGCTAATCTTCCATACATGAGCAGTTTATACGGTGATGCTCAGCACCGTGCCCATAAGAGCGCCAAAAGAAAAGCGAGCCTAATTGTACTCCCAGTCGGGAACGATCCGACATTTCAACCTTGAAAGGGTTGCGACCTAACCAATTAGTCGATGGGAGCATTTGGTTGCGAGAGGGTAGATTCGAACTACCGATCTTCACCTTATGAGGGTGACGAGATGACCACTTCTCCACTCCGCAATGGTAGGGCGAGAAGGATTTGAACCTTCGTGACACGATTATAAGTCGTGCATACTAGACCGCTGTATGACCGCCCCATACAATCAGGCTTTTACTGTGCGCCCAGCAATGTGGACACGCTTGAATTCCACAAAATTTCCTAGAATTTGGATTATAAAATTCCATAAACTTGCATCCAAGACTGATTTCCGCTAGGATGTTTTGTTTTGTCTCTTTTGCGACTTCTAATAAATTCTTTAACTTTTTCTTCTGAAAAATTTCTTAGCATATTATTGATAACATTTGTGCCAAGATCAAGGATATTAGCCCATTCTCTTCCAGTGTGTTTTTCTGAATCAACTTCGATTAATCTTGTTGTGGATTTATATTTTGAATTATTGCTGCCAGTAATCCATCTACAATTTTCTGGACAATAATTTTTTGTTTCTTCTTTTCTGTCAATTGTTAAATTATCATTATATCCGTTTGATATAGCCCATTCTTCAAATAATTTTGGATTGGAGAGCCATTCGTCACAAATAATTATTCCTTTTTGCCCATACCATCGATAAGATTTATTATTTTCGTTATAACATCTATCTATCATTGAATTAAAAATCTTACCAATACGATGATTTTCCCAAGTGTAAGAATGATAATTCTTATAATTTCCACTAGCGTTCAAGTGTGTACATTTCGCTGTCCTTGCAATTTTATTTTTTAACATATCTGTTTCAAATCCACATTCTGAACATTTTACCCTATATAATTTATGTCCATCATTTGCTTTATAATTGCATTCATATAGTACATCATATAAACCAATTCTTTTTCCAACTATGTTTTCCATTATGTCATCATCTCAATTGTCATCAAATCTGGTGCGGGATATCGGGCTCGAACCGATACGAGGGGTTACCTCACGAAATTTTGAGTTTCGGGTGTCTACCATTTCCACCAATCCCGCATAGCGTCGGGCAGCTTTTTTACAGTGATGCCCAGCACTATCGGCATTTTATTTGGTGATTGCTACCATCCAGCCTTGTGGATACCTAGGGCCATTGAACTTGAAACCGCAAACCATTCGTCAAGGATTTTGTAAAACTTTGTGGGCTACCTGTCAGCCCTCTTTACAACTTTAACGTTTGACCTTTGACGAAAAATAAACTTTGAATCTTGATCTCTAAACTTTGATATTTAACCTTTAAGCTTTACAGTCATCATCAGTATTAAAAACAATTTACATTTGTTTTTAATTTAATAACTATAGCATGTTATTAAATATCTTTTACTTTCTTAGTAAAGATTACAATTTGGAGACCAATTTTTTTATTATTTTACATCAATGTATCGGTCAAAACCATCGAAGCAAATCCGTTCTAGGTTTTCGGATGGCAGCAATATTTATTACTTAATACTCGATGTCGAGTACAGTAATGGCATTAGACACGCTAAGGGCAGCGTCAACCTCGGTGAGGAACTCAGAAACCTCAGTGTCAAGACCATCAATAACATCCTTAACACCAATAGGGTCAATAATGTCATACTGATTATCCTTGATATACTGAGCACGAAGGTTCTTCATTGCATCAGAATCAACAGCCATCTTGGAATCCTTTGGCTGTGCCTGAATAACACTTAGAACGTACTGCTCTGCTCTCTTCTCAAGAGGATCGCCACTGTTTAGATCGAGCTCATTCTTAGCTCTAACATACTGGGTAGAGATTGCCCTCATGAAATAATCCTTGAACTCCATTCCATGATTCTTCATCTCAATTGCCTCAGCAACGGTGTACTCGGTGTCTCCCACCTTAACCTTGGTTACTGCATTAGAAGAAACAACCGCTCTCTTGATGGCATTACGACGAGCAATGAGATCAGAAACCTTCTGGAAGTCAGCCTTCATCTGAGCCCTAAACTCATCAATGGTCATGCCGTGAATCTTCTGATTGGAATGCTTGTTAGCAACAACGTAAGTGCCGCTAGTAATCGCATTATTGATGCGATCATCAATAATCTTGAGCTCAGCAAGAGCCTTGTGGACAGTCATGTTCTCCTTAGTCATAATCAAATCTCCTTTTGAACTTTAATTTTGTATTGTTATTATATCACAGAATTTCTTGTTTGTCAAGACCCTTACTCAATTCCATAACCAAGTCGATTATGCATTGAAAAGGCTGCGGTGGTAAGATCATCAGCGAACATGTCTAGCTTCTTATCAAGCTGCTCATAGTAATGGTCAAGGAGCTTAGCCTTGGCTCTCCGCCGACCCTCTTCTGCATCATACTCATCATCGGGATGACACACAACAACGGCACGATAACTACTGTTCATCAGATACTTGCTAGGATTAAAGCACAGAGAATTAGTGTCACCAACGACCTTTGCGATCTGATTGATTGCATCGTAAGCAGTGTTCTCCAGAACCGCCACGGTCTTCTTCTGATCAGGGATGTCGTAATACTTAATCATCTTTTTTGTCCTTTCTTGTTTTAATTTTGTACTGTTTTATTATAACACAAGCTTCTGAATTTGTCAAGTACTTTTTTAAACTCGCCAGAGTAAAAGTTCTTGTCTCGTTCAGTGTTTTGTATTATAACAAATCTTTTTGAATTTGTCAAGCCACTGCGTAATCATCCAAGGTCGAGTCACTTAACTCATTCATTGTCTGTATTATAGCACATTAATTTTGTTTTGTCAAGAGGGGGAATCTTCTGCCAGAAGTTCTTGTCTCTCTCAACTGACAGGACTTATTATAACACATTAATTTTGGTTTGTCAAGAGGGTAACTCGTTCATATAATTAATAACATCTCTTGCGTACTGATTATATCCAGGACTACCACTATTATAGTAAGTTAGCGCATTCGGCAAATCATACTTCACCAGAAGTTCTGCCAAAAAGTCACACCCTACCAGGAAGTTGCTATACGGATCAAGCAAATCAGTTACTCCAAGACGAGCCATGCGGTCTTTGTGCCATCTAGGTTGCACCTGCATGTATCCATAACTCTTACCACCATCGCCCATAAGATTCTGGAAATGCGTCTCTCTCCAAATAACAGATACCGCAAGAGCCATATCTAGACCAGTTGCTTCACAAGCGTCATAAAGCAACCTCTGTGTCTCTTCATCGAGAGGAATATCATATGTAATGTAATACGGTTCCTCTTCGACAATCTCTTCTACTCTCATTTCTTCAACAACCACATCTATAGTATATTGCTCTTCTTTGATATCTTCGCAAACTTGTGGCTGTTCAGTTGGAATGTTCTTCGCATATGCAAAGATCATTAGACTAGATGCTACCATAAAGGCAAGCGTTGTGATTGAGAAGATTCTCATACCTTTACTAAACTCTTGTTTCATTCTCTTCTCATCTCTTAGAGTCTCTTTTGAAATAGTCTTTTCCTGTTCAATTTTCAAAAATGTCTCAAAATCTTTCATACGTCCTCCTTTATTTTTGTATTGTAATTGAAATAAATAAAGGCGACACAGTATGCTTTGTCGCCATTATCTATTATCCTGACGATTATGTGCGTAAGTTCTGTCTTTCAGGATATTACGTATTATAGCACAAAAGGAGAGTTTTGTCAAGATGTAATCAAATTGTAATATTTGCTATGTATGCCGTAATCCACAATTCAGTTTCTGGTAGTTTAATCCAATGACCATTTTCGTCTTTGCGAGATTTGTTGCGAGGCTCTGAATTAAATTGAATTACAGATTCATTATTAAATGGCTGTTTCTCGTACATCTTCTTTTGAATCTTATATGTACCAATTTGCCCATCCCATAGCTGATAAACCTGTATACGAGGGCTCCACTTGGTATTCAGATCAATTACATAGCCATAATTCTTCTTCTCTGGCATGGTTAAATTGCAATAGCCAAGGCACTCAAATTGCCACTTTATTCTAGACTGAATTGGAGCATCAACTTTGGGAATCATTGCACACAAATCTCGCATAAGAGCATCAGAATCTGTTATTTTAAATTTCTTCGGAGTTTCAGTACAATGTTTTTCAATAATGTTTTGTGGTAATTCACATTTTTCTTTCTTTAATTCCTTACGTCCAGCAAACTTATCATACAGTTGTACTGTTCTGAGAAGAGTACCAGATGGCCCAAAATCAGAAAAATAATCAATCTTAATTAATGTATCAATTTTCCCAGAATCCATACTCTTTAAAGACTTCATTGCGGTAAGTAAATCACAGAAATTATCAAAATGTCTACTCTGAGACAACTCATATAGTTCATCTGCACAAGCTTGGCTTAACCCCTTAATAGAAAGAAGAGACGGATTGATAGTGTGATTCTTCTTATCTGCCACAAACTTTCTATTATCTACTCCAAACTTATATGCACCCTCTTTAATTCCAAATGCCACCTGCATCTCCTGCTTAAGAGCCTGAACCTTATCTTTTTTGCCCTTATCAGAAAATACTTGCAGCAATACCTCATAAAATTCATATGGATAATGAGCCTTCAACCATGCACAATATAGACTATCTAGAGCCATACAATAAGCGTGAGCACTATTAAATCCATATCCGCATGAATCGTCAATGATTTGCCAAACTCTTGCACTCATTTCTGTGGCTTCATCTTCTGGAATGTGATCGTCCTCCATGATTTTCTTCTTAAATCCTTCAATAAATCTTGACTTTAAAGGACGAACCTTTTCTGGATGCTTCTTCGCAATGGCTTTAATAATACCATAACATTCATCAAGAGGGAACCCCGCATAGTTTAATGTATTCATAGATTGCTCCTGATAAAGGATATAAGAATACGGGAATTGCGGAGTTTGAAGAATCTTATCAAAAGCCTTAATTCCATATTCAAAATGTTCTCTTGATTCAAACTTAGAATACATGGATTTAAATGCAGGACGAATTGCCGCTATCCATGCGGCTAATTCTGAGATATTTTGTGGCTTATACTTTCTGAGCTTTCTCATAGCGGATTCTTTTTCGCACTGATTAACACCGATAGTATAACCATTGGCATAAATGTCCCAAACCTTCTTATCTCCATCGACAAGATTGCTAATCTCATTGGCAGTATGTACTGGGATACCAATACGCTTATAAATTTTATCAATAAGTAATACAACATCTACTTTGAGTAGGTCGTTCTTGAGGAATTTATACTTCTCTGCAATTGCTCCATCAATAACAGTGGTAATATACTCACGTTTTGTACTCTCACTCTTACACTTAATGAGACCAATTTCCTCTCGAATACTTCCCTGGTATAGAAGATATGCGCAAGGAGCCTTATTCTTATGGTCAATTACGCCCCAATACTTCCTGCTCTGATCAATATATGATTTGTACTTTTCATCGATGAAGTCATAAATGTTGATATCATCCTTATCTTCATCGTCTGCATACTTAACCGCTTCTTCGTACTTGTCAATTTGCTTAGAAATCTCATTGGCAATCTCATAATCTAAGTTTGCCGCTCTAGCATATAGTTTGAATGCAGATTTCTTTTTTAATGTGCCAAATGCAATCATAGGATAAGCGTGATCTTCTCCAAGAATCTCCTTCTGAGCTTCTGCAAAAGGCTCCACCGTACCTAGGTTCATGTCCAAATCTGGTAGGGACTTTGTTTCTAGAATTCTAGTCTTACTAATAAAACGTTCTGGATATAACTTAATAGGAGACGTAAATCTATCAACCTTAGAGAATCCACATAGAGTATTTGTAAAATAACCAACTGCACTACCACGGCCAGTAGTTGTAATTAGTCCACCCTTTTCAATGCCACGTTTAATAATGGCATAGTCCATCAAAGGATAGTCTACCATGCCAGTCTCTTTATATACTGATACTTCCTGCTTAACACCATCGTAATATTCCTTATATTTGTCCTTCGGAACGTTCTTCATATAATCTCTGAATAGACCAGAGATTAACTCGCTATAAATCTTGTTGCGCTCTTTTTGTGTCTTTTCAGGATATAGAGTAGGTAATTTAATATCTTGCGTAAAAACTGGGACATTATCATAATCATCAAATGTTAGTAGAATGTCTGTATTATCCATAGCTCTCTGTACAGTCTCTGCATCAAACACTCCCTGTTCTGCAAATCTTTGACGTACAGTATCATCATCTGGATAATCCATGTACCATCCAACTTCATTGTCATCATACTGAATATTGCGCCCAGCAAGAATATCGTCTCTCTCTACTGACTGCTCTGGATAAATATAATGGCTATCAAGGCCAACTATCATTTCAATGCCATATTTTTCTGATAACTCCTTGATATGCTTATTAAGAACAATTTGTTTTGCCGTATTATGATTTTGAATTTCAAGCATAAAATTATCCTTAAAATAATCATGCATACGCTTTACAATCTCGTCACTATCTTCATACTTCCAGAATGCCACACACGCCGTAGTAACAAAGACATCATTTGCAGGAAGAGAAAAGATTAAGTCAAGATCAATTCTTGGCTTATAATAATATCCTGTTTCGTTAGCATCAGATAAGATACGATTAATGGCTCTTCTACCATTCTCATTCTTAGCAAGTATAATAATATGGTTATTGGACTTGTCTTTATTTGTACGGATAGTGCCATCTTTGTTTTTAATGACTTCGCCAGTCTCTTTATCGTGCTCTTCATATTCTTTCTGGCGATCCTTAACCCAATATGCCTCTGTGCCAAATACAAATTTTAAATCATATTCTTTTGCCAATTCAAACGCTTTATGATAATAGCCTTGCCAACCATGCTCAACAGAACTGATAACCTTGTGTCCAAGCTCTACCGCTCTCTTAGCATACTCTTCTGGCATTGCTGCACTATCACCTTCGCTATAACTTGTATGGCGGTGGTAATTTTGCATTATATCACTCCCCTTTAATTTTGTACTGTTATATCATAATTCTTCTTCTTTGTCAACCATAGTATAGTCATTCATTGTAAGTTGTAAAAACTTATTTCTACCATAGTATGGACTTGATAAAGTTCCAATACCAATAAATTCTTTATCATTCTGCATTGTCTTCCAAGACATATCATTCCATTTAACTAGAATAACCCCGCTATCATCAATAATCTTTAGATGTTTTTTAGTAGAAAATGTGCCAACTTCATAATTGTCTGTTCTGATAAGAACTTTAATTGATGGCCACCCATTTCCACTGATTCTGTTTAGTGCTGTCAACTGCTTTATAAGCTGTTCGTTTACTTGTTTTGGGCTAATTTCAATGTCTGCTTCAATTTCAGTTTTAAACTCAACATCCTTCAAAACATCTTCAATGACAATCTTAAATTCTTCAAATTTATTCTTATCAATAAATACTCCTGCCGCAAGAGGATGTCCTTGACATAAACAAAGTCCTGTTTTATTAGCAATCTCAAGCATATTTTCAACTCCTACAGCCCTCATGCTACCAGCCCACTGATTTCCTTTATCTTTAAGTACGAAAAGTGGTTTCTGATATACACTCAATAAGCGGTTCCCCAATAAGCCTCCAATGTCGGCGTCTATGTCTTTAAGAAAGAAAAACATACACTTTCTGTCTAACTGCTCATCTCCTTGTTTGAACAACTCATCAATTAGAGAATCTACAATCTTATTTTGATTTTCTTTGCATTGCTTTAAATCTTTAACAAGTTCATCAATTTCATCTTCATCATCAGAAATAAATAAATCTAATGCTTTTTCATTCTCCGACATACGCATAGCTGCATTTACAAGTGGAGCAATTGAAAACTGGATTGATTCCGTATTGAATTGATAATTACCAATCATTTTTTGTACGATTGGATTTTTAAAGTCAGATAATCCTTTGCTTACAATATATCTATTTTCTGGGCTTGCCATAGAGCACATATCTGCGCAGATTCCAATAGCTCCATATACCCATAATTTCTCAGCATAATCAGTTAAATTCATATAATCTGCATATAGTACATATTTAAGGCAAACACCTGCTCCTGACAAATCCTCATTCGGATAATCCACAGCGGAACTTACAAGTACAAATGGTACATCAGAATCCAAAAGTTCATTTTGCGGAATATGATGATCAAAAATAACAAGTTGAACACCTAAATCTGTAATTCTCTTATAAATAGCAGGATCATTATTAAGACTATCTACAATAATCATAACGTCAATATCGTTTAAAAGAGATAAATCGAAATTTTCAACGCCATGTTTTTTTCCTTGATTGATCGTATATGACACATTAGCATCTGACATTTCAAGATATTTTACCATAATGGCAGCACTACTGATACCGTCTGCGTCAACATCTCCGAAAATTAAGAATTTTTGCCCCATCATGATGCCATCATCAATTATTTCATATGCCTTTTCTATATTTTTCATGTCTTCAAATGGGATTAAGGAGTTCTCGCTTGGATGTAAGAACTCCTGTAAGTTTTCTATGTCTCTATCATTAAGAATAGTTTCTATAATTTCACCATTATCCATACCATGACAATCGTATTTAGCCGTTAATATTTTCTTCATCTATATCACCAATATCAATATTTTGATTTTCAACGTATTTCCAAATAAATCCTCCAGCGGTCTTTTGTTGCCCATTAGCACATTTATACATTCCAAATACATCAATATGTAATTCATCTGCCGCTTGTTTTCCATAATCCCATTGACGAATAAAATTTCCATTTAAATCATATTGATTTATTTTCTTTGAACGAGGATTACCAATACCCTTAACCTTTTCTGTTATCTTTTTCCTGTATTCTAAATCTTTCCATTTTCTTTTGTGTGATTCACTTAATTTCTTTCTAACATTATCTGATGCGGTCATTCCTTTATGAGCTTCACTTATTTTCTTTTTAGTTTCTTCTGTATGATGTTTGCCGTAAAATGGGTTTAATTCTCCAAATGGTGCCCCACCATCTCCACCAGGACTAGTGTTATATCCGTATTTTTTATTATTAGAATTATACTGTTTTATTAATTCTATCTCTATAATCTTTGCCTGATCCTCCGTAAGATTATTCTCAATAATCTTATGTTCAAAATTATCCCAGCCATATTTTTGTATAGCATTCCAAAAATGTTTTTGCCTTCGATATCCTTGTCCTTGTAATCCCCATCTACGAGAAGCATCGTTGCATGTAATGCCTATATATTTTTTATTGTTTATTTTATTAATGTGCATATACACACACCATTTTTTACCATTATTTTTTACTTCTTCCACAACTCTCAATCATAAGAGTTTTTATCGCATCTTTTGTTCTCTTAATTACTCCTTTCTTGATTAATCTGCAATGCATCTACAATATCTAAATAATCATCAATAATATCCAATATCATCTCTCTGTCGTTATCGTCCCTAAAGACACACTCTCCACGACTTCTTGCTTCTTTAACTCTTGTGATAAATTCTTCTTCTGTTTCGTAAGGATACTTCATTTGCATCACATCCATTAATTTTGTATTATACACTCATGTGGACTAATATAAAACATTCCGCTTCTGTAATCTGCATAAGCTACTTTTTTCTTCTGTTTATATATTTTAATATTGCTTCCATCGGCAATAGTCATCCAAATGTATTTTACATTCTTTGAATACTTTGGGTCATTGACCCTATATTCCTGTCCTGGAGCAATAATATATTTATCAAAGTTTGCTTGTTCTTTATCAAATTCTATAAACGCCCCATAGTCACCAACGACAATACGAGTATAGCCATTACATACTACTGTACCAGTTTTTGTACATAATACAGTATCTGAACCATCAATAATAAAACAATCTGGAAGATTATCAATATAAAACTGTCTATATTTTTCCGACAAGTCTTTTGGCAATGGTTTATACCCATATTTTTGTGCAAGCTTGGCTTCAATGTTTAAAGTATTCATAAACCACTTCCTTTAATTTTGTGCAGTTACTGAAAAATATTTCTGGTCTACATTAGGAACAGTCTTCTGAGCATAACATTTTCTACACATATAATTTGTTCCTACCGTAGATCTTCCAGTACATTCCCACTCATGGTCGGATTCTGATTGGCACATTCTATTAATAGCAGTAACATCATTAATAGAGTTACACTTTGCTCTTTGTCCACGCTCTGGTGTCTTCTTGTCACACTTCTTATCCCACTTTGAGCACCATCCACAAGGGGTTTCATACACACAATTTATTGTTCCCATCATAATTTTAAGCTCCTAAATAAATATAATATTCTAAGTCATAGTTCTGATTAAATTCAACCTCATCTATATCACACATATCTCTATCTAAATCAAATGTGCGAACAGGAATATCGTCTCCATATTTATTGGCATACGATTCTAATTTTTCAATTAGCTCTCTAACTTTCACGTCTGCACCCCATTCCATTTGTTAACCCATCTATCAAACTCTGCAAGTTCTTCTTTTGTAGGCTCAGTATTTTCTAAGCCATACATACACCCAGATTTAAAACAGCATCCCTCTAAATCTTCTCTCGTTTCAATCCAATCAGGGTATTCTACCCAACCATATTGGCACCCCTGACAATATTTCACAACAGGATCAATACAGCGTGTAGGCTTCATATTAATCGCCCTCCATATCTAGCTCATATATATAATCAAAAAAACTTGTATCCCCCACTCAAAAATCCTTCATCATAACATCCATTTTTGTCATAAAAGGCAATTTGAAAATTTTCAATCTTTTTCATTATTCATTCTCCACCAATCTTTCATATCCCACCGATAACTTTCTTGAGCTTCCTTGTGCATTCTACTCAGCGCATCCTTCAAGAATGCTTTAGTCTGCTCATCCCAACCAATACACTCCAACTGCATACGAGCGTTATCATCGCACTTGCTCAAAGCGTGGTTTAAGTTCCCAAGAAAAGATATTGCCTTATTATATGCTGGATAGAAATGTTTATTATAATCAGAAGTTGTCATACAATCACCTAAATCCTAAATAAAATTCTGGCTCTTCTTTATTGTTATTATAGGTCTGAATCTCATACCCAAAAAGAGTTTGTGTTCCATCATTAATGCAAAGAATTTTCGACCAACAAAGTCTAATAGCAGAATAGTTCAAGAAAATCTTTTTATGCTTTAAATTGTAATAACTAGACCGTAATATAGCATAATAAATTCTATTTAAAAAATCTTCATTCATGT
>ERZ1034855.260-NODE-260-length-26029-cov-53.921152_pt1 | contig 26029 bp, 12 predicted proteins | sample MGYA00520699_ERZ1034855 | MGnify/ENA primary metagenome ERZ1034855 (study PRJEB33766, sample SAMN09781730) | gut metagenome | biome: gut microbiome | host: Homo sapiens | place: Madagascar | study: EMG produced TPA metagenomics assembly of the PRJNA485056 data...
ATAGGGGAGAGCAAATATAACTCTATCACACTTTCTTTTAGTGGTTGATTATCAGAGATTTAATGTGATAGAAGGTAGCATCATATATTGTTACGTATAATTTAAGGAAAAAAGTGCGTATATTTTTCGGGGAAATATGTGTTTTTTTTGTCTGTTATATTGTACCAAATAAAAAAGAGAGGCAATCAGAGTGACTGTTGCAAAAATTGCAACAGTCACTCACGCAAACTGAAACAAAAAAAAGAGAAGTAATCACTTACCTCTCTTACTCTTAATGAAGTGAAGAATATCCCACTTCTTCCAATACCTAGTGTGCCCACGCTTCTTGCACTCGCCGTTCGGAATGTCGCCCCTTGCCACCATACGATTAAGTGTAGCATCAGAAACGTGCAGTTTCTCTTTGACTTCCTCGGTGCTCAGCATCGGGTTGAGAGCATACGGCAGATAGTTCTCACAAAGGTCTTCTATCTCATCGCTACTCATTCCGCAAGCAGTTACCTTCTCCCCTCTCTTCTCTTGCTCGTCTGCTCGAAAACAAGAATCCGATAACGATTTTAATAACACTCCCAAGGTGTGATAACCAAATAACTTTCCCATATCATTATAATCTAGAGATTAAACTTTGACAGCCCTTTCCTGAGAAATACTTATCGGCAAAACCATATACATAAAATATAATGGTCATTACAAGTATTACAACATTAGCTTCCACCATTTCGTTGGTGGTAAAAACATTCCAGTATACGATATGAATAGCATTTATCCCAAATAGGTAGATAATCATCGGAATACGCCATCTGTAGCAGAGCCAAAAGAATCTGCTCGCAAGTATAAGCACAAGCGGATGGATGTAAACAGAGAAATAGATAAATGCTGCTGACACCCAATTTTCTCTAAACCATACGCACATTTCTTTACCATGTGATGCAAACGTCACCATACAAGCCACATGAAAAAGCATGATAAAAAGAGGCATAACTTCACAATAATACTTGAACCAAGTGAGTAGCTTCACGCTATAGCCTCTACCTGCAAGGATAATGACGTTAATCATTTCGCTAACGTCCATACCCTTAAACATTACTCTTGACAACTGTACAACACCGACTGATTGAACTAACCGATGGACTTCATCTTCTTCCTCTTTAGTCATAAATTCTTCTCCTTTTGTTTTTGGGTTTATTATTTGTTCTTAGTTCCTCATTCTTAATAATAAGGAAAGTGCTGCAAAAATAAACAATTCCGCACAAAAACATTCATTTTGCGCAATATTTTATTGTTAAACTTTATAAAAAGTAACAATCTGAAAGTAATAAGTCACAAAAATAGCGTTAGAACGGCTTTCTTGCCAAATTCTAACGCTATTATTCATATCACTCATACTTCCCAACATCAAAACCATCCTTCTTTATCCAGCCCTCCTCGACACAGTGCTGTATATGCTTGACAATACTCGTGTAGAACGACTTGAACTCCTGAAGCGTGGTGAACTCTCTATATACCGGATTGTCATCACCGCCGAGCTTAACCTTGTAAGGGAGCGATTCGCCCTGCGTCTGCACGGCAAGGTCGTAGGCAGCCTTGTAGTTAGCCTGATTTTCTGTAGAGAGCCAAACCACGCTGCCCTCGAACATCAAGCCAGACGTGATGCTCTCCTCGGTCTTGTCATTGCAATACTGATAGATGAGAGCCTTGACCTCTGCCTTAGTAGGCTTGTGGTCAAACTGCTCTTCCATATAGGTGGCGGAGTTAGACTCGTCTGCTACGATAATATCCCATCTCATTCGCCACAATCCCTTTACTGGGTTGGTGCATTCCAGCACCTTCACATCCTTGTGTCCTTGAATTCTATCCATAATCATTAATTTTAAGTGAATACATACTTTGTCTTGCCGTTGCCGAAGCTAACAGCCTTGATGGTCGCCTCGAAAGGAAATCCATCCTCTACCTCCGACACCTGCGAGAGGATATTCTTCATCTCCTCGCTGTTGGTGATAAACTTCTTCGGCTGTCCGTTGAGTTCAACGGATACTACGCATCTATCATCTCCTTCCTTGGTCTTGATACCTAACTGGTAATCATTTACCACGATTGGCAGGTTGACCAAATCCTTGATGGAGATGGTATCTCCTGCGAAATACTTCTGCCCATTGGCAGGCTTGTAACTAATCTTGAAATCCCTAAACGACTTCATGTATTTCTCTCCTATTAATTTCTTGTTGAGATTGACGCAATCGGCATGCTTACTCATACCATAGAAGGAAGAGACAAGCTCCCGATAACGCTTTCTCGATTTTACTTTCTTGACTTTTCTTGCGAACTTCTTTTTAATTCTTTTGCGCAACCGCACATGGTCTGGATATATGACGTAGCCCACAATATCAATACCTGTTGATATAGGATATATGCGCTCGTTCGGCTTAATCTTGAATCCTACTGACTCTAGGCACTCGTGTACGGCATCTCTTATCACCCATAACTCCGCCTTGGTCTCAGCGAGTGCAAGTCCGTCATCGCAGTAGCGGAAGAAGTACTTGACTCCCATCTCATCCTTAAGCGGATGGTCTAGGTGGATGGATAGTACCAGGTTGCCTGTAGCCTGAGAGGAGCGCAATCCGAAGCTGATACCCTCATCGAGCATATCCGTAAGACTGCCCAGTATCTTCAACAGCGTCTTATCTTTAAAGACGTGCTCAAAGGAATCCTTTGCCAACTGATGCTGAATGCTGTCGTAGAAGTGCCGGATGTCGAACTGATAAGCATATTTCAAGTTTGGGTTCTCACGGATTGCCTTCCGGATCTGATGCATCATATCGTGCATCCCCCTGCCCTTGATGCTGGCGTTGGTCGTGCGGATATATCTTCGATGCAGGTGTATATCGACTATCTGCATAATGGCAAAACAGCCAATTCGCTTAATCATCTTGACTATCTGCAAGCGCCTTACCTTGCCATACTCCTTTATCTCTACTTCGTCATATTCCTCGACGGTGAATGTTCCTGTCGCTATCTCGTGCTGTAGCTGCGCTATCACTTCCTCACGTTTCGAAAGGAGTTCCTTACCTTCTTCATATTTCTGCCTTTTACCACGGACAACGTGGTCGAAAGCGGCAGCAATATTATTGTATTCTACGATTTCCTGTATGATGTTTCCTTCTCTACGCATTTTATTGAGTTTAATGTTTTGGCTATGCAAGCCTTCTTTTTCCCTGGCACTGCTTGCTCGAATTCATTACTGAACCTACTAAACCAATAGGGTATCAAGAATACCCAAGCTGCCTTCCGGCAACTGCCATTCAACTGTCATTTTTCGCTCTATGAGCGAGGCTCGTCTCCCTCGTTCACTGCCTTGGCTACACGTAGCCGATGCAGGAGGAACGATTCAGATTAGGCGAGACGCGACCCGATATTCGTATTCGCATTCGAAGCGTCGTTATTCGCATTCGTGTACGCAACACCAGCATTCGCATTCGCATTGCTACCACCACGATACAACACACGGTCGCAGGAGATTCTGCCCTTAAACTCTTTATTATTGTAGATTGCGCTCTACGCTACTTCGGTAGCCGCTTTGTAACTCGCTACGCTCGCCGCTTTGACGATTTTGCCACGGAAGGCGAGACGCGACCCGATATCCGTATTCGCATTCGAAGCGTCGCAATTCGCATTCGTGTACGCAACACCAGCACTCGCATACGCATTGCTACCACCACGATACAACACACGGTTTATAGCGTTACTGATGTATAACTGGTCGCAGTAATATGTACTTGCGGAACCTGTTGAAGAACCGATGCCTATCACATCGCCATATTTGCCGTTATAGACGTTAGCAATCCACAATCCGTTGAAGTTGCTAACCTTGATATATCTCTCAGTGCCATCCGGCATGAAGAGGCGAACCATATACTGGTGATTCGTATCATTCGGTATGTCACAATTATCCATCACATTGTACTTGTGTCCGTAGATGTCCTCGTAGCCTAGGCAGCAGGTGTTGTTCACCTGGGTCACCGTGACAGCATCATCGAGTCCTGATTCCTTGTACCACGCATACTGGCGCACACCTTCATTGGATATAGAATCCGTAACGTTCGGATTGATACTCTTGGCTTCTGCAAAACCGATTGTATCTTTCATTCCTCGCTGCATCGTACCGCCTGTAGTTCTGGTATTCGTATGCGAACCAGCGCCGCATTGAGTCTGCGAGTCGCGTCTTCCGTATGCCATGTAGAACAGATTAGCAATATGGCTGCTCATCGAGAAGTCTATCTGCTGCATACCTCTGTTAACTGAATAGTAATGGAAGTCTGACCAAGGCATATTGGCAGTCGTGCTTCCGCCGCTTACGCAGGCTCTCAGCTTTTCGCCTACAGCCGTGCTTCCCACGACACCACAGAGATAAGCATCCTCTTCTACCCATTCCGGCTCCATATCCTCGATGCGGTCGGAATTGCTCAGAACTACATCATCACCTAGAATCTGTCTGTTGACGGTGAAATACAAGTACTTCGCACCTTCCGGAACATCGGATATCAGATACATTCCCGGCTCGAACGCAAGGTTGATGGTCGGGATGGTGAGGGTCTTCAAGATACTTGAATCCTCGCCTACGAAGAGAGAACATATCATACCTGTTGACGGTACGGTCGGGAATCTCACCTTCTTATATCCACCTACCGCAACTCTCATCACGGCATAGGTATTATCGGCAACGTATGACTCCTTCAGAGATGGCTTGTTTGCGGTCAGCTTATTATTATCCCGATAGGATGCAGCATCCTTCTTGATGTCTTCAAGCTTCACTACAACCGTGCCTTCCGGCGTTGGAGGCTGCTCTACGTTGGTAGAGAAGCAGATATAATGCTTGCGGTTGAGATAGTCGTTCACGCCCTTGAACCAGTGATGCGGCTCCAGCATCATGATGTCACCTTCAGAACAATCCAACTTAGCAGGCGAGCAGTCGCGTACATCTTCTGCATCTGCATAGTAATTAGAATTACTGTCGTGCAGCGGATAATAGGTCATTACACCATCGAGATTGTTCATTACGGTATCAATACCACCCATCTTCACATTTCTCTGTGTAGCCTTCTTTGTGACCTTTGCAAGCACTCTGTGACGTTTTGCGAGATATGACTTGATATGACCGGACGGCACATAAGTATTGCCGTACTTGTAGCCAGTCTCGTTGTCGAGGTTGCTGACATTAGCATCATCGGCAACGGTCTCGTCAAACTCTATCATCGTGTAGGCAGGTTGCAGGATGTTCAACTCTGGGAAGTGGGCACGCATACGGCTGTACTCAGTATCATCAAGATACTTGGTGAGTTGGTACTTACCTACGAGTCGGCAGGTATCTACATTACCGCCAGCTTCATCCACACCGCCTACAGACATCAGCAATCGCAGGATGCTGCCATCGCCAAGGTCATTGATACCTGTCACACGGAGATATCTGATGCCTGTACACTTCTCTCTCAGCTTAAGCCAGTCGATGCCAGGGCAACCATCTACCACAAGTCGGGTGATATTCTCTGTACCCTCAAGGGTAAGCGCATTATTCGTCAACTTCGTCAGATAGCGCAGTTCCAGTGTCTGCAACGTTGCAGGGAGCACAACCTTAACGAGAGGCGAACCTTGTGCGAAGCTTACACCTGTCAGCGAAGTGTTCGATGCGCTGAACTGCTCCATCTTGGTATTCTTGCTGAGGTCGATGCTTGTGAGCTGGGTGCTCTTCAATCCATCCATCTTCAGTACACGGAGATTCTTGCAGCCGTCAACGAGCAGGTTGTTGAGCGTTGTCTGCGTAGCCTTACAGCTTACATCGAGCGTTCGGAGAGCCGTGCAGTTGCTGAGATTGAGGGTCTGCAAGATGGCGTGGCTCACATCGGTGAGGTCGAGACCCATCATGCGGCTTGCTCCATAGATATACTGAGGGTCGTTGACGATAAGGTCGGTGTTGAGGGTGAGCTGCACCTGAGAGCCTTTAGCTTCTGCGAGTACCGCACTCTGCTTTGGCGTACCCGATGTGTATCCGTAGCCGAAATAATACCGCTCGCTTGATGTAATCTTAATCTTGCGGTTGTCGGTCGAGAACTTGTAGCCGAAGTAGCAGCCGAAGCTGTCCTTACGATATGTACCACATACATATTGGCTATCGAGCAGGGCAAATCTGTTCTGGATTGTGTAGCATCGGTGAGCATATCGGCTACCCTGCATCGCATAGAGATAGTTATAATAGGTAGTACCCGATGTAGTCTGCACGCCATCAATGAGAGGAGTGATGTACTTGAAGATACCATCCTTATTATATATACGCTCGCACCAATTACCCATCTGCTCCTCGTTGAACACGTTCAATACATATTCAAGGCTCATGTTTGAGCGAATCTTGTCAGCCACCTCACGCAGCTTGTCTGGGCATCCACGTACCAAATCCCACAACACGGAATCGTGACCTGCAAAGGCATAAGAGCCGATGCTGTCGTCGAATGTCTCGTGGGTGATAGTGTATGCGTACTTCAATACGGAGTCGTTGCGGACACCGAAGAGTGTATCCATATCGTAAGGCAGGAACATCCAGTGAATGCCATCCCACGTACAGAGCATCATATTCTTCGCTAGTGAATCCACACCCATGAAGTAGTCGGCAATCAGATACCAGGCGAACGGTGCGTCGTTTAAGAAGTAATCATTATTCTCGTTGAGAAACTTGGTAGGATTGCCCTTGCAGTTCTGAATCCACTGCCACAGTCTTTTCACAGCAGCCCTGTCTTCCTCATCGGCGGTATCCCAAGTTTTATCAGGCTTGAAGCGGAACTCGAGCGCATCATCGAAGCGAGTCATATCGGCTGTGCCGAACAAGCAGAGTGGTTCCGAGTTATTCAAGAACTCTAGGCAGATACACTTATTTCTCTGTCCCGCAAGCGTTTCTGCATCATTATAACCCTCGATACCCTCGAAGCCGTAAACGATGCTTGAACCGGACTTCTCGTTGTTGAAGTTGTACTTGCCGAGATAGGCATTCGTTCCATCTCCGTTCTGGTCGTAGAAGCAATCGATTGGGAATCCATCTACACCGATACGCACATCATAGTCACCCTTGTATGCCGCCTGTGGAGGAGTGAGCCATCCGCAGCGTTTGAACACATCGTTGACGATTCTCACTGCACCCGTATTGTGGGTAGATGATGAATCCGCGAAGTCTGCCTTGATACAGAAGATGTCGACAGGTCTTGCTCCCGGCTTGAACGAATACTTGAAGCCATCCTGCAATACGCCGTTGACATACAGCTCTGTATGATACTTGCTGCTTCGGTTGAAGTATAGGCGGTAGTTCTTGCGAGGATAGGTCGTTGATGATGTACCCTGTATGCGAAGACCGCACTGCTTGATGATGAAGTCATATTCCTTGCCGTAAGGTGAATAGAAATGTATATCTACCGGAATCTCGAACTTCTTGTTGTTCGTCTGATTGAGCAGGTCGATATCACCTACGATACGCATCACACCCTTGCCCTGCTTTCTCAGCTTCTCGATATCCACGTCAGTGCCCTCATCGTTCATCACGTCGTTCTTCTGGAAGAGCACAACCATCTCATCGAGGGTCTTGCGGTCAACGATATAGTTATTCAGCTCCTCATCATCAGTGAGCGCACGGTCATATACTCTGATGTTGCGGATGCTTACGTCTGCATTGTCAGATACTACCGTGATATTAACAGGTGTTTCCTGTCTGAGTGTATCAGTCTGTGCGAATTGTACCGCACCCGACAATTCGCCATTGACGAACAGTTCGAGCAGTCTGTTTCCCGATTTCTGATTTACCACGAAGGCAATCTTGTAGTTCATATCCGAAGCGAACTTGGTGCTTACCTCCGTTCCTGCTGCGGTTCTGATTCTTGCTTCCTGCGCAGTCAGCTCAAAACCTACATTTTCTGAAAAACAGCTCATCACGATGCCATCTCTATCGGTCACGTTGCTGGTCATGATTTCTACCTCCAGCGTACCGCCCGAGGTGGTGAGGTCTGTGGCAAACGGCTGATAACCGATAGTAATCTTTGCACCGTTAGTAAGGTTCAGTGCATCACCATCCCATCCGTTACTGCTCCAGTCGAAGCCCTCGAAGGTTGTGCGGATGCCCTCATAGTTCCATTCTCCTGGGTTCTCCTCAGAGTTGGCACGTCCGGCAGCTGACAGCTTCAGAACCATACCTGCGGAAGTCTCGCTGATATCTACGCTGCTCTTCTCCACGTTCACGGTAAACGGATAGCTGGTCTTGCCACAGATGAACTCCATCTGCACCTCGCCCTTCTCCTGATAGCGGTTGGTATAAACCTGCGCCTGTCGAGGTACGCTGACAGTCTGTGTAATCACACCATCACGCTTCACCTTCATCGCAGCAGGAGTCGTGTTAGGGTCGTAAGCCACAAACTCCAGCTTCAGCTGTTCGTACTGACCGACAGACAAGGAAGGAGACAGATGATGCGTACTGTCGAGGATAGTACCATCCTCGTGCGTCATCTTTGCACCGATGTAAGGCTGTGTAGGCTGACCCCTCAGAATATCCATATAGATGCTGTCTGAGCGAAGGGTAAGCGTAGGACTTGCTTCCATCTCGGCAACCATCTGTATCGTGTGTCTTCCGTCTGCAAGCGAGAGCATCGAGAGATTGAAGCTTCCGTTCGTGGTTCCCGAACGGGTCACGGTGTTGGCATTTCTCTGCACTCCATCTACATAGAGCGTAACCACCTTGGTTCCCGAACCGCTCACGGCATAAGGGATGCTGATGGTTGATGATGGGTCATAGCCGCCAGCCGTGATGCAGTCTGCAATATCAAACGAACTTGTGAGAGCGAGAGTCACCGCCTTCACGGATGTGTATGCCTGCTTGGTCTGCGTTTTGCCTGTGGCAGGGTCGGTTGCGGTGGCACGCACATAGATATCCGTTGTACCTGCAAGGAGGTAGCTAGACAAGTCTATCTGATAGGTTCCGGCACTCACATCTGTAAGAGTCTGGCTGTAGATAGTGGTAGCACCCAGCTTCATCTGTACCTCGATGGTTGCCTTCTGTCCGGTGCTCTGCCCTTTATCGTCACCAGAAGCATACTGATGGTCGTAGGTATAGGAGAGCATAGCGTGACCGCCTACCTTGATGATGCTGTTATCTACGTGGGCAGAGATAACAACCTTGGTGAGCGAGGTATCTCCACCACCGCCACCTCCACCGCTACCCATAGGCAGGTCTGCGGAGGTAATCTCTTCGTCTCGCTTGTTGCGGAAGGTAACGTGTACGGAAGTCTCATCATCATTCGGCTCTACATCTACAGACTTCAATGCTGATGCTTCCAGCTCGTTGAGTCTTGCCACGATAGCCTTGTTCTGAACCGGGTTGGTGGATTCCTGGTCGAGGGATTCATCTACCTCTACTTTAGGGATGTCGATGTTCAAGTTGCCGTTGACGTCCGGATTCTTCTTTTCTCCGTTCAAGGTGATGGTCTTCACCGTACCACCGCCGCCGAAGTCTTCCCAGCTTGCGGCTGCATTCCAAGTGCTGATATCCGTGCCGACGAATTGCTTGGTAATCCATTTACCCTGCGATTCCTCGTAGGTGATACACAAACCCTTGCTGCGGTTCTTTTCCGGCACGGCTGCGATGGCAGTAGTGAGCGTATAGTAACCGCTGGCGAGAGGAACCTGCGAAGTCACATTGTAGGTGTTGCCGCCCTTGTTGCCTGCCACGTCTGCAATATGGTCATCGAGCTTCTTGCTGACAGCTCCGATTTTGGCATCCTGCTCATTGAGGGTATCGGTGATTCCGGCAGCTGCATCTGTAGCAGCCTTGGCTGCTGTGTTGGCAGCGGAGGTGGCTGCGGCAGCCTGCTCCGTAGCTTTGTTCACGGCAGCCAGCGCACTGTTGGCAGTCTTAGATGCTTCGTTTGCCTTCTCGGATGCCTGATTAGCGATACCTACCGCTTTCTTAGCCTCTTCGAGCTGCGCATCAATATCCTGCGTGAAGACCTTCATCGGTACAATCACCTGCTTCCTTGTTCCCTTGCCATCGTCATAGAGGGCAGGAACGGTGGTGACGTATTCGAGAGACTGAACCCTCTCGCACTCGTACACATTCTTCGAGTGATTTTTCAGATACTCGAAGAAATGCGGAGCAAACTCCGCACTCAAGGAAGACCAAGACGTACTCTTGAAGGCTTCTTCAATATTACTTTTTTCGTTGCTCATAATTATTATGATTTATGATATTTAAAATTAAGACCAGTTAAGGTCAGCTGTACCACTCCAGAATACTCCGGCGCCTGGACCGGTTGGCGTTGGGAACAGCAATCTCGGAGCCACATATACACAAGACAAGCTTTCGCCACCTTTCAGCTCGTGCCATCCGCCAATATCAGCGAAATGGATAGTATGGTTGTTGTCGCCATTGATGACTCGCCATTCCTTGCCATTACCCATTCCCTTGAACACATAGTAGAAATCAGAACTGCAATTAATGACAACCACATCTATCGCAAAACCTGAAGCATCTCCATAATTGGCAAAACCATACAGAGGTATTTTGTAGTATGTTTTGCCTGATTCCGTTCCGCTTTCAAGTGGAATTTTGGCGTAATGGTCTAAATCGTCTGAATCATTGGTGTATATATTCATATATGTGCCGAAAACATATGCCACTACCTTCTGCCGATGTCCAAACATTCCTCTGCACAAGAGGTCAGCTGCATAGAAGCGATAGCCACGTTTCTTGTCGCTATCATAACCTTGATGATACATATCGCCAGAGAACCACAATCTGCCATCCGAACCAAACTCAATGCTTCCAACAACGTTTCCGTTGTTGTCAACACAATCAAGCTTCTTAAAGCTTCCGTGTACGCCAGTAACCGTACCGCTGAAAGTACCATTCTGACACCACATGTTACCGCTTCCATCGAGCGTGAAATTATCAGTAGTGATGGTTATCTGACCACCAGTGAACGCCATGGTGTGACCCGTGAGATTTATCTGGTCCGCCTGTATGGTAGCTGTTGTGATTCCATTTCGGATAGCTACATTCATCTGTCCTGTGTTAACAAGACCTTTGGCATCTACCTGTTCGACAAATAACCCTGCAAAATCTGTAGTCAATACTGCTCCAGCAGATGATTTCAGTTTGCCATTCTCATCAAATCCTCCGGCAGCTACACTCCAGCTACTACTATTCTGCTTAACGAGAGTAATGGTAGATGCATATTCGTTTCTGATACCTGTACCGACATCATCTGCATGGCTTCTAGCACTGTCGATGTTCCTGTTGAGCGTGGCAATGTCATCCTTCAACTGCTCTTTCGTAGCAGCCTGCCCTACCGTCTGCGTGATGGTCTTAATATCCTGCTGAATATTCGTGATGCTAGTAGAGTTCGCATCCACCTTATCTACAGTACTCGCGATGCGTCCAGATAATATTTTAAAATTAGAAGTTACTGTCGTATTGGTAGCATAATCTAGGTTCTTTACCCAAGCTTGCACCTTTCCAACAGAAGCTTCAATTCCTGATGTCGTAAACGTCCGGTTCGCCTTGTCAGTCTCATCTACATATGCTCGGATGCTTTTCTTCTCTGCATCGAGGTCAAGCCCCAGCTGCGTAGTCGTGCCATTCACGCTGTCAATATTCTCACCCAAGAGCTGGATGTTCGTTGCAGTCTGCTTAATCTGAGTGCTTACACTCTTCGAAAACTCGCTGAGAGGTTTGTCTGTGATTGAAGCGATAGCGATATAGCAGTCACCAGTATAGCGGAGGACAAAATCACCAGTGCCATTCCACACACCCTCAAGAGGGATATTCGTCCAGTCTCCCGAATAAGGCACGGCGATATTCTGAGCGGTCAGCGTATTACTCTTGCCAGATACCGATGAGCAGCCCTCGAAACCGATTGTCAGCGTTCCCGCTGTCTTGGCAAAGATGCGTATGCTGATGTAGAGTCTATCCTGCACATCGGTGCTGCCTGTAGCAGGCTTCTTCAAGCCGTTGTCTCCTGTAGAACCGCTAGGCTGCTGATACTCCTTGTGAGTACCCGGCTGCTTGATGTGAGTATTCAGCTGCTTCACTCCGCAGTTCTGCAAGCGCAGCACCTGTCTTCCGTCCACCTTGTCTATCGACACCTTGCGGTTTCCGCTTACAGAGAGCAATCCGTTTACCATGAATGGATTGCCAAGCGCATCTGCCCAGAACATCGATTCATCTGTAGAATCCACCATCCAGCATGAGATAATCGTATCATCATCATCCCTTACCTGCTCCAGGAACTGACCATTTTCAAGATAATTATCAGAGTTGGTAAGCTCGTAGCTGGTCTGTGAGAATCTGCTGGAAAACATATTCTCGAGCATCTGAAGCTTCGAGTCAACGCTTTCACCCGTTCGCTGGATGATGAAATCACCCACCGCATAGAGGTTGTTCAAGAACTCTCCGAATCCCGACAATTCTCCGAGGATAGGATGAACGATACCCTTCAGATTGCCGAGTCTGCCCTTCAGCGCATTGTTCGGGTCCGTCTTCATTCCGTAGATAATATCCATATACGGAGTATTCGCACCCACGGTCATCATCTGAATGATACCCTTGCGCTGTGAGTCACTGAGGTTATCCACTCGCACAAAGGTATCCTTCTTCTTGATGAGAGACTCGGCTGTGGCGCCTTCCATCGTGGTCGTGAAGTTGGTAAACGTCACCCAGTCCAATCGCTTGTCGCCATCATCAAGACTGCCACATCCGGCATCCGTAATCAGCAGCTCGTATGTCTTGGTCACATAATGGTCATTTTCCTCTGAAGGCATACCATTATACTGCTGCACCATAACGATGTCGTTCTTACGGAAAGGATTATAGAGCTTGCCGTCCTGCGTATTGAGATACACCTTGCCCGATTCCGAGTCGTAGTGGTCAACCTCCATCATGCCGGTGAAGATACGGTTGTCGTTCTCGCCGAGAAGCTGGGAGATAATCATCTCGAAGACTCTGAGCGATCCGCGAACGATGACGTTATCAAACTCTCCCGTCCACTTGTTTTCCTGCTCTCCTGCGGCATTGGTAACAGGAGTATTGTAGATACCCCAGCCCAAACCTCCAAGAAATCCGGAAATAAACTGCTTGCTCGACAGTTCTCCACCGAATCGGGAATTTCCGTTCACGAAGAGCTTCCCCACCGTGGCTACGGTGTAAGCGATAACCTCATCGATGCAGAGCTTATAGGTGTTGGTAAGAGGGTCTTTCTGTAGAATGGTAAAACCCTTGCCGTTCTCTTCGCTTGCCCCATCAGAAGAGATGGAGTGAGCGATGATGTTACCTTCTGCATCAAAAGAAAAATCCTTCTCTACATCGAAGACAAACTTGTCTCCAATCTTAGCCACTTTTGAGACTTTAAGAAAATCAGTAATTAAGTGCGAATACCCATCAGACCCTATATCCCAAGAACCAGCTTGGTCGCCGACAACCAATCCACTTACAAGCTTCTGCACCTTCTCCCAAGTGATTGTGCCCTTTGCGGTATCATCGTTTATCTTTGAGATGAAGTGCTTGCTTCCCTCTGTTGCGACCTGATTCTTAACCTGTGTAGTTGTCAATCCTGCTCCAGTTCCTCCATTTCCGCTTTGGAGTGATGAAATCTGCTGCTGAATCTTCTGAATGGTTCCAGCCTCCTTGTCCTCGCGAAGTGTTATGTCGTATGTCGGAATCTTGCCATCTTCTTCCTTGATCGTGAGCTGGTCGATAGAGATGATTCCTTCGATATTGAGGTCTGTATCATTGAAGTTCATCAGGTCGCCGGCCTTAAGCGTATCGTGGAGGCTCTTGATAACTCCGGTTTCGTCAGCCTGCGCCAGATCGTGCTGTCTTGCCATGAAAAGCTCATCAACCTTAGGCTGATAGACATATCTTGTGTAGTCATTCTTATCAAGGAGCGCAATGGCGTACTTAAGGAGCTTCAATGATGCGGCTTTTACATACGAATCAGGAAGAGTGATGCCGGTAAGAACGAAATGGTCGCCACTCTTGATCGGGTAGTCCTTGTATGGGAACCACAGCTCAAGAGCATCATCCTTGCTCCTCTCAATAGTAAGTCTCCATCTACCATCAACCTTGGTTGAGGATGCCACTTTGAATGTTCGTCCGCCGCACATACCATCCTTCATAGAGATAGAGAAGTCATCATCCTTAAGGTCGTCGATATCGAAGTCGATAGCCTTATTGAGGTATATATCAACATTCTTTACTGTTTCGTTGTCGCCAAACCTTCCGTCGTCATCAGGAGCGACACCCTCATCAATCTCATCCACACGCACGCCACCGATTTCCATTTCCTCGATAGTAGGGTAGATTTCAATAACTCCATTCGTCTTATCGTCTGTGTCAAAGAACTGTGATGCCGAACGGAGGCCAATCTCCTCTATATTGAGAGAATCGATGTATGGCCTATATGGATCAGTAGAGAATTTATGCGGTTTCCCGGTTGGATTCACATACTTCTTTTCCTGTTCAGTAAGCGAGTCGTAGAAATCACTCAGCGATACGTGAGGGAATCCAGGCAGCATAAGCCTGTTGATGGACATATTATTCGGAAGATTCTTTGCGTACTCCTTCATGGATGAAGGAACGACCTTCTTATTGAGACCGGACGTAATGTACATCTTCGTGTTTCCGGCATTGACCTGAGCGATGAATGCGTCGAGTTTCTCCTTTGATTCCTCGTCTCCGCTATCTACCTGTCCTCCCTTTAACTCGGAGTAGAACCTGCATTTTCCAGAGCTGCCAGACTGTGTTACATAACCGGTAATTGTAGTCTGAAAATCGAACGTTACCTGAAGAACCCATCCGTTAGACTGCTCCTGAGATTCACCGGAAACGACGTATTTTCTCTTATTCTTGAAATACGTCTCTATATAATCGATGTCCAATTCGAGTTCAACATTCGTGCTTGCCCCGATGACTTTTGTAATATTCGCTACATACTTGATTCCGAGGTCCGCATAGTAGTGAGAAGGAAGATTCTTCTCTGAACCGTACGCTCTGAGTCTTGTAATAACACTCTGATCAGAATCAGCGTTCTGCACAATCTCGTAGAGTCCCTTGCCGAGACCATAGGAGAAGATGTGTCCGGCTTCTATTCCGGTAGTACCGACATAGATGTTTCTTCCTCTGACTATGAAGTTCACATCCCACTTCTCGTTCACGAGTGCAAGAGCATCCCAACATTTCTTCGAGTCGACGGTGATGGACATTGATTCGATGACGTTATCGTCGGTTTTCTCTCCATAAACCGACAACCACTCACTTTCAAGGGCTCCACGCTGAACGGAACGGTCCTTGTTTCGGGAGTAAATCTTCCAAAGACCTGCACCAATCTGCTCGTCGAGGTTCGCCTGGATCCTGTCGAGCAAATCGTCCAGAGTCTGTACGTAGAATGGGAATTTCGGTAGGGAAGTGTAGTGAAGTTCGTTGTCGTTCAATACCACATCGAGAAATTCAGCCCTAGCAAGCTCATCCTGCAATGCGTTGAACTTCACGCTGTCATATATGAAGCCCTCTCCGTATGTGTCGGGTCTGGCCTGCTTATCTTTGCCCGGCTCGTAGTTGAGCTCAAAACGCTCGCCACGATAGACAATATAGTCGCCTATCTGAAAGTTGATAAGCACTTCATGCTTGAAATTGATAGTCACGAAGCACTCACCCATCCAAGAATCGGAGTATTCCAATCCATGAACGGTTATCTGCTCTCCGTTAACGTCTGTCAGCTTCGAGCCATCCTTATGATAAATATTCCAAGTACTCATGTGTCTGTGTTATCCTAAATTTGAAATCCTGCCCTGCGCATCCATAATTGGCTTGATGTCAGTAACAGGGTCGTTAATCTTGAAAGTAATAGAGAGGACTAGCAAGTCCTCGCTGCCTGGATATCTGTACAGGTCCGGATCAATGCTCTTCAGTCTCACATGCTGCCTTCCAACCCGGTTGAAGTCGCAGTACATTTTCATCATGCCAGACTTACGGAGATAGTCAATGAAAGCCTTACACTTCTCGTTTGCGCCGAAGGCATTACCCTTGAACAGGAACTTGACCTTGTTCTCGTATGCCGCCATATAGAGTCCATCCTTGCCAATATACTCGTCGTCACCATGCTCGTCGTGCCATTCCCTTTTTATGGGTTCCTTGACGGAATCGCATGGTTTGAACGGATTCTCGCTAACATACATACCGAAGTCGGCGATGGAGTCCTTCACCTCGTTCCCATCGCCTTCCTTCTGCATGTATATCCTGAAATAATCTTTCATACCTAAATCAACTATTTATAAATGCAAATATACAAAATAATACATAAATATGCAAGTAAGTATGTATAAAAATACATAAATTAACACGTACTTTCATAGGCTAGAATAAAAAGGGTATGAGAGTTACCCCATACCCTTAGTCGTTATTTCATCTTCAAAGACTTCGTTCCGTTGAGAACTCTGTTGAAGTTGTCATTGTACTCCGTAAAGATACTTTCGATTCTCTCGGCAGCATCCGCATTGCGTAACGTATTTCGAGCAATCGCATTAAGCTGCGTCAGCTGAGATTTTGCAATCTCGCTCATCTCTGGATAGTACTTAGCCTGCTCTGCGCGGATAACAGAACAATCCAACCTAATAGCATTAAGATACGACAGACCAAGTTCTGCTTCTTCTTCTGTTATTCCCTTCGCAGAGTTTCTTGACGAAGAACTGCTATTGTCGGACCAACCATAGGTCTTCTTCAAAAAGTCTCGTGTCGCCTCTATCTGCTTTGCAAGGTTCTCTGTGGAATTTTTAACATCAGTATATTCAGCACCAGTGTACTCAGAGATTACATTTCCGCCAGAATCCTTGATGTTGTCTCCATTTTCAGCGTACCCCTGCGTTTTCTTAAGAAGAGCCTTGATTTTGTCTCCATATATATTCTCAACCATGGAGTTCAAGATGGTGTTCTTTAATTTTCCTTCAAAGCCATCCAACAAGTCTTCATACCCATTGGCCATAGTTGACATTGCGTCGCCCCAGGAAGACACCAAGTCCGAGAACTTGTTACCGGTCAGTTTCTCTGTAAGAGTCTCAATAATGTCATCTGCCTTCTCGCCATACTGAATGAGCTTTTCCAGGTAATCTTTGAAATCTGAGTCCATGTTAGCCCAAAGACCAGTGTAATCCTTCTTAATCTTCGACAATGTATCAGCGTTCATGTTGAGCATGTCTTCCATTCCGTTGAACTGGACTCCGTACTTCGAAGAGATTTCTCCGGCAACATCACGCCAGTTCTGACCATTGTACTTATATGAACCCTTCCACATTCTATATTTGATAGAGTGGGAGCCAGCTGACGCACCGGCATTGAGCCTCTTCTGCGCGATAACCTTAGTCTGCTCAATCTCCGCCTTAAGCATTTCCTGGGCTTCCTTGGATGCCTCTGTAGCCTCTGTACCCCAATGGATATTCATATACTCAGTCTTCTTGGAGATGAGGGAATCCCAAATGGAGGTAAGGTTGTCGTACTCAGCCTTCGCCTTGTTGTAGCTGCTGTAGTCTGCACCGAAAGCCTTGATGAGGGAGCCGCCGATACTCAATGCTGCGGATGCGGCAGCTCCGTAAGGTCCTGCATTTTCGAGGAACCCGAAATGCTTCATCTCGCCAAGAGTGGCTACCGCTCCAGCTGTGCTTGCCGCCGAAGAGAATGCGCCTGATGCTCCACCAACAATTTGACCAAGGATAGAATCCTCTTCGCCCATAGCCTTAAACAGATTGATTACCGGGTCAAGAACAGTATTGAGTGCCTGCATCTTCGTCGCAAGTTCAGAGATTGCTTTAGACGAGTCGGCGTACGCTGACTGCTGATCATTCTTCAGACTAGCCTTTGTTCTTACGCCGCCTGCGATACCAAGTCTCGAAGCCTCCTCCTTGCTAACGAATATCTTCGCAGTATCATCCATACCGCCAAGGCGCTCATTTATGAACTTCCCGATAGCCTTACCGCGATTCACTCCTCCGAAGATGAAGCCGAACGGGTTTCTGCTGATTTGCTCATTTCTGAGCTTATCCAAGGCGTCCCTCAACTGCTTGATAGATTCTACAGACAGACCGGTAGTCATTGAGAACTGGTCTATCTTCTCAATCATCGAGTCGATAGTGGCGGAAGACACTCTGTCGAGGTCATCGAAGATAGCAACCCAGTCAGATTCCTGCTTGAACTGTTCAAACTGGAGCCTTGCCAAATTCTCGTTGTGAGTTTTTGAGGCTCCGGCCTTGGCTCTGTCTCTCATCTGCGGGTCTTCGATACCATTGATGAGTTCAACCTGTCTCTCGTATTTTCGGTTTTCATCCTCAATCTGCTGGGCGATGGTTGCATTCTTTTCAATCAGACTAGCCATCAGATCGATGGTCTCCTTTTTGATCTTGTTGTTCTCATCTTCCAGCTTCTTGCGGATATCGTAAACACGAGTCTCTTCTCCATACTTATCCTTAACGTTTTCAAGACTCATTTCCTTAACCTCGTCCGTCGTCAAGTTAAGACCGGACTGAATGTTATCGTGCCTTACCGCAATATCGAGCTGCTCCTCCAGAAACTTTTTGTAAGTGTCAAACTGAACAATTCCACCGAAAGCTATATTCTGAGCACCTTTCTTGTTTCCGGTCAGCTCGTATATTTTCTTATACGTCTCATACTGTTCGGAGATAGTATCAAGCTGCTTGTTAAGCACATTCAGCTCGTCTCTTCGCTGGTCTTCAAGAAGTTTTCGGTTTTCAGTCTGAATACCGGCCTTCTCGTTTGCAGCGTAGTCCAATCTCTCCCTTGTTGAGGCCGGGAGAGTCTTCAAGAGTTCTTTAATCGAGGTCTCATAATTAGTGTAGTCGGAGATAGGGAACCTCTTTTTATCATTGAATATAGCCTCAAACTCTCTGTCATTAGCAAGCTGACCAAGAGCACCTTCTCCATAAAGCTCCTTAAACTTCTTGATTTCAGCATACATCTTCTTGTATAAGTCGATGCGCTTCCTCAAATCTTCAAGAGCCTTATCTGTCTGCGCGCCTGTTGACCTACGACCACCGGTTTTCTTGTTTTTTTTCTTGTCGCCACCAGTAAACCATTCGCCCCAGTTATCATGATAAGCCTGCATCTTAAGTTCGTACTCCTTCTGCTTCTGTGTAAACTCATCGAGAGAAAGATTGCCCAGCGCAAGCATCTTTTTTCTGGTGTTGAGTTCCTTTTTGGCAGCAGTAATGTCCGACTCAGCGTTGCTCTTTGCTTTATCGTAGTCGTCTCCGGCATCCTTTCCCCAACTCTTGACGTACTTGTTCTTCTCATGGTAGTCGTAACCACTACCCTTGAGATTCTTTTCAAGCTGCTGAGTGAGATCCGAGTCATCGTTCCTGAATACGAGATGAATGACAGCCTCGAATCTATCAGCCGCAAGCATTCGCTTCAATGCGTCTGATGCAAAAGGATAGTCTTTCTGAACCTGAGCCGCAGCATCCTTCATCATGTTTGAAACCTGTACCTTCTCTGCATCTGTCAATTCCTGGTTGTTGCGAATCTTGTCACCAATCCAAGGAAACGAAGTGTTTACTGCGTTATCGAGAGCATCCTTGAATTTATTCTCGTAGAAGCCAGTTTCAACACCCATCGCATTAAGAACGTCAGCACGGAACTGATCAGAAACATCTTGGTTCCATCCCTGCTTTGCAAAGAATGACGAAAGAATCTGATTAGCCTTACCCTGCAACTTCGGACTGTTGCTGATATCTCCAAGCTCATCAATGAGATAATCGCGCATAGCTTTCACCTCATTCTTATATTTTTCTTCCCAGGAGTTGAAGCTAGCGAAGTCGGATTGTGTGGCATTAATCATATTCGCCTTTGCGGATGCTGAAGAGAACGATTCTGCTATTTCCTTTGCAGAAGACAGCTTCTCGTCTAATCCCTTATAGGTGTCTTCGTTAGAAAGAGATTTCTGAGTACTCTCCTCAACCTGTTTGAGAAGGATGAGCTGTTCTTTGAGATACTTAAGTCTATCCTCATTCGATTTCTTTTCGAGAAGGCTCATCGTGAAAGCATTCTCCTTTTCAGGAGCAATCTCCTTTAGCTTTTCCTTATATGTGTCAATAAGGTTTTGTATCTCTTTCTCGTCGCCATCCTTAATAGCTTTATCCGCATCGTTATCGCGAAGAAACTCGCCAATCTTAGTGTATCTGTCTTTTAGTTCGTCAGCCGTAGTCTCCATGTCTTGCTTCAGCTGCTGATGCTTCTGCCAGTAGTATGCAAAGATTGCAGATCCGGCAGAGATAGCGATTCCAGGAAGACCGCCAAGAAAACCGATGATAGAACTAAATCCGGACTTCAAGCCTCCGAGAAGCAAACCTCCTGCTGCTCCCCATTTGCTAGGGCTAGCCAATCCCTTCAGAACTCCACCAAGGGAGATTCTCTTTACCTGCCCCTCCTGCTTTGTGAGCGCCATACCTTGCTTGTACATCTCCTTGGTTATCTGTCCGGTAACATACAAGCGTCTTAGCTCAGCTTTTGTTATCGCATTTGCCTTTGCGAGTGCCTGGATATCCTGAATCCGAATCTGATTTTTATACTGAAGAATCTGTTTCTCCACGGGAGTTATTTTTTCTCCACGCAAAAGCTTGAGTTCAGCTTCTTTCGCAATATTTCCCTTTGAGTTCAGTATTCTTTTCCCGATTCCGCCCTCCAAGGTCTTTACTCCACGCATAAGAGCAGGTCCGGCGAATGCTGCAACCATAGCAGGACCTAAGACGTGAATTTGCTGCACGAGATTGGTAACAACATCAAGGATACCCTTGAAAGTTCCACCTATAATATTCTTGCCGTTAGCAAAGTCGGCAAGCATGATTTCCCAGGCATCTTTCAGCTTGTTATATCGTCCGAGCAGAGTTTCACTCAGAACCTGCTGCATGTTGTAGAACTGACCGCCTGCATCAGTCATCTGCCAGAAGATAGACTTTACGTCATCAAAACTAACCTCTCGGCTTGAAATTCTGGTCTTAATCTCTGATGTAGAGACATTTCGACCCTCCTGTTTAGAGTAGAACTCAGATAACTTTTCAAGTAGAGGAATACCTGCATAAGCAATCTGACGGAGTTCCTTACCATCGAGCCAGCCACGAGCCTGTACCTGACCAAACGCCAATGCGATACGGTCAAAGCTAACACCAAGACCGGAAGACATATCCGCAAGCCTCTTGGTTGTGTCATAGAGTTGGTCGTACTCCACGCCATAAGCAGCCAACTGCTTAACATCTCGGTTCAACTCAGAGAACGTAAATGGCGAATTAAGAGCGAGTTCCTTAATCTGATTGAACATTGTATTCGCATTCTGCATATCACCAAGGATTGACTGGAGAGCAATATGCTGCTTCTCCATCTCACCACCAGTAGTGATGATGCTCATAGCGAACTGCTGTGCGCCGAACACAAGACCTCCCTGCAAGAAAAGTGACTTCAAATCCTGCACGGTTGAATTCAACTTTCCTGCATGACTGTTGGCTCTCTCGAAGCCGCGGACCAAATCAGACTGAACCTTTGCAGCCGTCTGAGCAATCTCCTGCTGACGTTTCTGCTCCAGTTCAATGCCTCTTTGAACCTCTCGGTTTACTGCTTTCTGATCTTGAAGAACCCTTGATGCCAATGTGGTATCGTGACCGCTACCGATATTGCCAAGCATACCGAGGCTATCCTTCCAGTTTTCTGAATTAAGTCTTCCCTTAATATTTATAAGGGCTCTCATTAAAGAAATGAGTCTGCTAATCTCGGCTTCTGCCTTGCTTACATCTGCGCCGATAGAGATTCCTCTGCTGTATTCTGAACGAAGCTGACGAACCTTATTTCCAAGAGAGTCGTATCGACGTTCAGTGTTCTTTAACTCGTTCTGCCTCTGCTTCTCGGCTGCAATATCTTCACGCTTTGCTTTGGCGGCATCTCTTGTAGCCTGAGCTTCTGCTTTCCTATTAGCTTTATCTTGTGCAGAGTTTAAATCCCTTTGTGCCTGGGTAGCATTTGCAAGGCTTGATGAAAGTCTGTTCACTTCCTCCGCATACGACGAATAGGAAGGCCTACCACCCTTACCCATAAGGGCAATGTTGGCATTCTCTATTCTTCTTTTGAGCTCGGTTGCTTCCGAAAGAGCTTTTTCTAAAGCACTTGTATTTACTCCAAGCTCTAGGCCTCTCATGCCGGCGCGTTCGCCTCTACCGATTACAAGCGACATCTTAGCATAGAGCCTAGACATTCTTTCAGTATCGGCTTCTATGCGTCTGGCTTCGGCAGCAGATTGTCTCTTCCTTTCATCAGAGGCTTGCTTTTCTGCCTTTCTCTTGGCCTCCTGCAATGCCATGTAGCGCTTTGCATAATCAGACAAAGCTTTAAGTTCCGCATCATTATCCTTGGCGCTCAACTTTGAAGCTGCCGCAAACTCTCTCTCCTGCGCAATGACTTTTCCCTTCTCTCGCCCGTATGCCTGCGTTGCGGCGGCAGCTTTCGTCATTTCTACAGCAACATCGGAAAGAAGGTTCTTCATCTGCGCAGCATCGGTGAGGATTGATTTATTACCAGACGCAGCCTGTAATCTGGCAAGAATTTTGTCAAGCTCGGTAATACTTCCACCAAGCATATTAGTATTGTAACCCTTCAAGGATCCCTCTGTCATGAGGTCTCGCATCCTAGCGAGCTTTTCGGTTACTCTAGCTATGTCAGCTTCAACCTTTGCTGCTCCACCGGAAAAGGCAGAAAGAGGGTTCTCCTTTTTGAACTGATCAGTAATCTGCTTTACATCACGGAATGTCATTTGAAGAACCTTGGCATAATTCTGCAAAACCTTTGCGCTATCTACGCCGCCACCTCCGCCACCTTGTGCTTTATTCTGCAATCTGAAAAGCTGATTATTGATATTCTCAAGCATCAGCTCGGCTTCCCTAAGTTTCGAGGTATCAACATTAGGATTCAGTGAGCGCAGCTCTGAAATCTTGCTGCGCTCTATATTGATTCTTTGAAGCATATCGAGATAGGAGAGAGCGTTTTTTACCGCTAACTGCAAATCCTTAGCATCATCGCTTTTATCGTTTTTCTTGAGTTTGGAAATCCTTCTGTTTATCTCATTGAGAACATCTGCAAACTCTTTGGCTTTTTCTGCTTGCTCCTTAAATCCAGACTTTTTCGTTCCGAATCCCTGGAGAGCACGAAGAAGCGCGTTCGCAGCATCATCACCAGTCTTAAGCTTGTCAATGATTTTCTGCAACTCCTTGGAGGTGTTATCCTTGACACCAAGTTGGAACCACAAGTCACCTAAATTTCCACCTGCCATATCCTGAATATTTTTAAATTAGAGTTTATTGTTTAAGTAATCTGGAAGACTTATCTTCTTACCAACAAGACTTCCTTCTTTCTTCTTTTTCTCCATCCACCTGTCGTAGAGGTCATCCATCTCCTTCTTTGTGTGCTTCTTCGGACCGCCTTCCTTCTTGGTCTTCGGATAGACGACAAGAGGCTGGTCTGCTACCATGAGGTCAATCTGCGCCGATGAATAGCCCCACCAGTAGTCGTAGGCCGCGATGAAGTACTTACGCTGAAAGAGAAAACCGAACTTCTCCGCTAGTGAGAAGGCTGCTCCCCAGCTGGTTCTGCTTGGATAGCTTTTGCTTCGCTCCTCGTCATCGTCATCATCACGTCCGTCATCCCGGTCGCTAATATGGTAGCCAGTGAGAATGCGTTCGATGGAATTTTTTTTTTAGAAACATCGAGAACTCTCAGAACCTCGGCCACATCCACATCCTTGATGTAGTAGAGCCAGCGCCAGTAGATCCAATACAGGAATCGTATCTTCCAGATGTTGTTGAGGAGAATGCAGACACAAATCTTGACGTTGCGCTTCCATTCGTTCTTCTCCTTAGCCCTGATATGAGAACACCTGCTCATGGTTCCCTTGCGAAGCCAGCCGAGCTTGTGCTTCTTTCCACGGAACACGAACTCGGTAGGCTCGTCGTGCAGTACGCTGTCGAGCAACTCCTGTAAGTCCACCGAAGGCTGCTCAATTTTCTTTTCTTCTGCCATGATTGTATGCTATTAAATGAAGAAGGGCGGCACGGCTGTTGATTAGCCTGCCGCCCAACGGTTTGTTATCCTGAATCTAATTACCTAAAGAAGCCTTACACGTCACCAGTAGTTGTGCCCTTAGTAAGCCAAGCGATACTGCGCTTACCTGCACCCTCGATAGAACCTGAGAACTTGAACGCAACAGGCTCAGTACCTGAGTTGTCCCACTGCAAGGTAGCGTAGAGAGCGATGTTTGTGATAACCATGAGGTTCTCCTTCTCGTCGTCAACGATGACGATAGTACCCTTAATCTTGAACTTCTTAGGCTCAACAGCGATACCTGTAAAGCCGGTAGTAGCGTCGAGGGTAGCGTCACCTGTACTCTTCAGTGTAACCTTGGTCAGCTCTGTGATAGCATCATCGCCGAACATAATTGTCAGCAATTCCTTTGCCTTTGAAGGAACAACGAACTCTACGTTGAAGTCGCCGAGCTCTGCGGTAGTTGCCCAGTCACCAGCAAGACCGATAACCTTGTAGTGGTTGATGGTTGGGTCATCCATAGTCGCCTTCAGCGAGTCAACGGTAACCGGAAGCTCGACCTCTGGGGTGATGTCAACTGTAGCCTTGCTCAAGTCTGTGATAGCCTTTGAGTAGAGCAGAGTCTTAGGACCATTGAAAATGTCCTTCATCTTGTCAATAGTTGTCATAGCCATAATCTAAAATATTTTAAATTGTTATACCTGAATACTTATCTAGTACGTAACCTTCCCTGTATGATTGTCACGGAAAAACCTGCGCCGTCGTCAGCCTGGATAGCAACGTTCGGTCTAGTAACGATGATGTTGTCTGTAGAAATCGGGAATCTTTCGAGGACCGCCTTGACCTTTCCACTCATTTCAGACGGGCTGAAGCCGTTCGGATTCGCCGAGGAAGCCTTATCCCTTACATACACCTCTATCTGAATAGTAGTGGTATAGTAGTTGTAGGAGCCATCGTAGTTCATCTCGTTGTTCCTGATTGTGTACGGAGCACTTACGACGATGTAGCTACCTATTTTGGTATCTACAGCCTTAGGACGATTCCTGGGGTACACCTTGTCGCATATACCCTTTACGGCGTTCCCTAAGTCGAAATATATCTGCTTGATATCTACCATAGCTTACAGTTTGTTAAAAGTTGAACTATTGGCGTACACTACGCAGGCATCGAACATATCTGGAAGAGACTCGTATGTATTGTAAACTGTCTCGAAAATGCGGTTCTCCTTATCGAATACTGCATATTCAACAGGACATATCGCAACGAGAGCCCAGTCTTTCCCGGTAGATTTCACCTTTCCGATACGTCCATATAGAAGGTTAGGACCCCACTGGTGACCGCCACCGACTGAACCGGTGTAGCCTTTGTTCTCTCCTCCGTCGTAGTAGAACGGGAGATTGTATTTCTCTCCTTCTGCCAGGGTTACTCGCGTTGGTGCTTTTTCACCCTTCGAGGCACGCACCATGTAAATGAGCTCTCCTTTGTAATACACTGCTGCATAGAACGAAGTATATGCGTTACCGGTGATATTGTAGAACGTCCTGTTCTCTTTGAAATAGTTGACGGTTCTGTGAGCAAGTTCCTGCATAATCGCAAGCATCTTGTCATACGCCAGCTTTTCGACCCTTGGCTTAATCTGATGCTCGAACTGCGCTCCAAGAGAAAGACGCTTTCCGCTAAAGTATTTTACCATAACCTAAACCCTAGTGAGATTCCAGTAAACGACCGTCCTGTTATTATCCGGTTCGCAGTCCTTTACCATACCTATCTCGGTGTTGTTTCCGACAGTGGAGTAGATGGTGTCGCCGTCAAGAGGACATCTGCCGGCATCCCATTCGTCATATCTGACCGGAATCGATGCCTTCCTCTTGTTCTGGTCGA
>ERZ1034855.261-NODE-261-length-25992-cov-8.799013_pt1 | contig 25992 bp, 18 predicted proteins | sample MGYA00520699_ERZ1034855 | MGnify/ENA primary metagenome ERZ1034855 (study PRJEB33766, sample SAMN09781730) | gut metagenome | biome: gut microbiome | host: Homo sapiens | place: Madagascar | study: EMG produced TPA metagenomics assembly of the PRJNA485056 data set...
GGTGAAGCTGGGGGGTGCGTGGCGGTTGAGCGCGTTGTTTTGGGTTTTGGGCTATGCCAGTTGGCGTAAACCGTTTTCGTTAAGGATAAGAATGCGTCCACGCTTTACTCCGATAAGGTCATCGCCGGCAAGGCGGTGCAACACGCGCGTTACCGCTTCGCGGGCAGAGTTGATATCGCGCGCTAATTCGTCTTGAGTGATTTTCAGTTCGGGGGAGCCGCATGCTTGAGCGCGTTCAATTAGGTAGCTAGCCACGCGCTGGTCTAGCCGTTTGAACAGCATTTGTTGCAGCACGCGCACAACCTGGGAGTAGCGTTCCGCTTCAACTTCAAGCATGAAGGCTTTGACGTAGATGTTGCTAGTGGTTAGGTGTTCGCAAAGGCTGGCGGGCACCACAAGAAGCGTGGATTCTTCCGTTGTGGTTACCAGCGTGCCAAAGGATATTTGCTTTATAACGCAAGAAGCGGTGGTAACGCAGCATCCACCGCTGCCCAGCCTGAAGAGCGTTATTTCTTTGCCTTCTTCAGAGATTAGGCTGGTGCGGATTCCTCCGCGAACAATGAATACGATGCCGGTGCAGGAGTTGTCGGTGTTGCTGATTAGCTGATTGGCGCTAAACGTACGAAGGAAAGAACGCTCCGATACGAGCGCTTTTTCCTTCGAGGAAAGATGATCCCAGAAGGGGAGTTGCTCTACGATGCGTTCGGTCATGGTTCCTTCGACTCCTTTCGTGCTGTGCTAAATGTATCAGGTATCGCATGACATTCTGCAGCAGAAGGGTGAGTGCAAGTTGTTGGCGTGCGCACAGATTGGTGAAGCATGCCTTGGCGGGTGCAGCGGGCGTAGTTGCGGTCATAGATATATCCTCTCGGTCAATAGAGCGCTGCAGACATAGAGGAAGGCATCCGCTGAAGTGGGGTTGAAGTCAAGCGCGACGCCCAGTCGTTGAGGACATCTCCGATGACTACTCCTGCACCTTGAGGGCTTCGGCCAGGCTCACGCGCTTGATGGACCGCATATGCAGCAGCGCCACGACCAGGTACGTTGCAAAGCCGATGCCCACGCATGCCGCCATGGACCAGCCCGGCACGTAAATCTCGATATTGCCGTTATAGGCGAGCAACATGGAGCGGAAAATGGCCGTGAGCGAGCCGATAATCAACGGCAGGCTCAGCACGAGCGAAGCCGCCACGCACAGCGTAATCGAGCGGATGTACAGATGCGAGATCTCGCCATCGCGATAGCCAAAGACCTTCATGTAGCTAATCGACCGGGCGCTATGGTCGATAACAGCCTTGGTCAGCAGATACATAAACAGCAGGAAGATAAACACCGCGAGCCCGACCATCATGCCGATCATTTTGCTCATCATGCCGATAAACTGGTCGCCCACGGCACGCATGTCGTCGGGCGTGGTGTCGCCTGCAAAGTAGCGCGCATCGAGGTCGAGCTTCTCATCGCTCACATAGCCGTTGAAGTAGGCAGCATCGTTGTCGAACAGCTTGTTAAAGTCATCTATGCTCATATAGATATTCATGTCTGACTTTGAGCCCCAGGTGCAGTCCTTACCTGCGTACTCAAGGGAATAATTCTGAGCCTCGTACTTGTCGCGGAGCTCAACCTTCTGGCCGTCGCTCCAGCCAAACTTGTCGAGCAGGCCGCCGCCAAAGACAACACGGTCATCGCCGACGTTGAGGTCCTTCCAGTAGCGCGAATTTGCCGAGACGCCGTAGACGGAAATCGTCTCCTCGCCGTTTCCGCCGCCGCGGTCGTATTGCAGCTGGTAAACGGCGTATTTCTCGGCCTGCGCAATCTTAGCCGCACCGTTGTCAGTCGTGTTGACCGGATGAATCTCGTCGTTGTCGGCGTCGATCTTCGAGGCTTTCTCGATCAGATCGATGGCCTCGTCGCGGTCGCAGCCAAGGGCATCGGCCAAGTCGTCGAGGCGCGTGTAGAACGTATCCTTCTTGTCCTGAACGTTTGCGAGCGCGCGTTGCATCGCAGACAGGCTCTCGGCAGACGGAGAACTGGCTGCGGTATCGGCTGCTGTCTGCGCGTCATCGGCCGCGTCATCGAGCTCGTCACTGGCATCTTGGGAGGCGGAGAGCAGCGCGCCGTCCACCGACTGCAAGCGCTCAAGCGCCGCCCACTGCTCGCGCTCCTCGGCGGTGCCCTCAAGCTCTAGCGGAGCCTTGAGCGTGTACTGATGCTCGGCGACCAGGCTCGTCTCCAGGTTATCCGCATAGTGTGTCATCGTGGGCAGAATCGCCAGGCCAAAGAGCATCAGCAGCGATGCGAACGCGATACCCACGAAGAGCGTGGCGAAGTTGCCCAGGTTGCGCAGGAAGATGCGCAGGCGGAAGCGGGATACAAAACCCATGCGCTCGGGCAGGCGCAGGCCGCGCTTGGTGCCCGACTTGCCGCTTGCCTCGCGACGGAGAAACTGCAGCGGCGTCTTGCCCATTTTGCGGAGCAGGCCCACCAGCGTGATGAGGATGAGCGCGGCGGCGGGGACCACGGCACACTTCACAAAGATTTCCCAGCTCCAGTACACCTGGAAGGGCGGCAGACTGTACGAGCCGTAATAGAGGCTGCGCATGGGCTCGGTAAAGAACGCAACGCCGAGCGCGGTGCCTAAAAGTGCCGCGAGCACGCCCACGATGGCGGGAAGCGCAAGGTAGTGCAGCACGATCTCGCGACGGCGATAGCCGCTGGCGAGCAGCGTGCCGATGATGGCGCTCTCCTCCTCGATGGTGGCGTTGGTAAGGACCACAAAGACGAACGCCATGATCACGATGATGATGTCGAGCAATGTCGTCCACATCATGGAGTCGCCGTCCACGTCATCGCGCGCATAGCCAATGCCCTGATTAGAATCGGCATCGGTAAGATCGTCGACGCGCGCGTCGGCATCCGCTAGCGCCTCGACCATATCCTGCTCGGCATCAATGCGGTCCGCGGTGGAGAGGTCGCGGTCGTTAAAGGCAAAAGAGTACGTGTAGGCGGGCGCGCCGCCGGCATCCTCGAGCGCGGCAAAACCGGCGTCGGTGACCTCGGCGACGCCATACGTAATGGTGTTCACCGTAAAGTCCGAATTGTTGAGGAATAACGCCTGGCTATCGGGCTGCGTCATGATGCCGCAGATAGTGTAGGTGCGCCCCTCAAGCTCGACCTTATCACCCACGGCAAGATTGTTGTTGGTGGCAAAGACTCGGTCGATGGCCACCTCGTCGTCCGCCTTGGGCTGCTCGCCTTCGCTATAGGACGCAATGTCGACCTTGGTACGATGCGCATAGGTGCGCAGGGTACGCTTGGTGCCGTCGTCGTCAGCCGCCTTTTTGATGATGGCATCGATAGAGAAGTTCTTGTAGAGCGTAACGCCGCCGACGTCCTCCGCCGCGTCCTCGGCAGCTTTGAGCTGTTCGTCGGTGGCCTCGAAGGAGGTGGTTACGCGGCCGTCCTCAATCGTGTACTCGTCGTGCATGTCATCGATGAGACAGCCGATGGAATGAGCTGCGAGCAAAAAGCCCGACGTAAGGGCGATGCTTCCGCACATAAGCAAAAAGATGCCCAGGTATTTGCCGATATTGTGGCGCAACTCGCGCGGGAGTCGTTTTGCAAGAGGTGTCATGGCTCCGCCTACCAATCGAGCTCGGCGGCAGCGACGGGCGACTCGTTGAGCTCGTCCTCGACAATGCGGCCGTCGCGCAGGCGCAGCACGCGGTTTGCCATGCGCGCGATGGCGGCGTTGTGGGTAACAATGATGATGGTGCAGCCGTAGGTGCGGTTGACGTCCTCCATGAGTTGCAGGATTTCCTTAGATGTCTTGTAGTCGAGCGCGCCGGTGGGCTCGTCGCACAGCAGCAAGCCCGGATTTTTGACGAGCGCACGGCCGATGGCGCAGCGCTGCTGCTGGCCGCCCGAGACCTGGCGCGGGAACTTGTTGCGGTGTTCGTAGAGACCCAGCGAGCGCAGCAGGTCGTCGACGTCAAGCGGTTTTTTGGACAGATGCGCCGTGACCTCGATGTTTTCCTTGATGGTAAGGTCGGGCACCAGGTTGTAGAACTGGAAGACAAAACCCAGCTCGCGGCGTCGGTACTCGCCCAGATCGGCGGGATTGAGCACCGTGAGATCGCAACCATCTACCATAATGGAACCGCCGTCGGCATCCTCTAGACCGCCGATGAGATTGAGAAACGTCGATTTGCCCGAGCCCGAAGGCCCCAGCATGACGCAGATTTCGCCGCGGTTGATGGACGTATCGATACCATCGAGCACCGTAAGGCGCGCATCGCCGTCGCCGTAGTGTTTCTTGAGCCCGTTGACCTGGACGTAAACATGCTTTGTCGCCATGTTATCCCCTGTTGTTAGCCACCTGTTACTTTTCTAGGCTAATAGTAAACCTAGGTGAACTATTTTTTAGCGGCGAACGCGATTTTTTCTAAACTAGTCATCGGGAACGGGTCGCGGCTAGGCGCAGGGTTTGGCACGTGCGAGGGCCAGACCTGCACCGTCTAGAAGCCAATGCCGCGCGGACGGGGCGGGGGAGCGCTTCGAGCAGCAGAGGTTGAAGCGCAAGCAGAAGCATCGCGGGCGTTGATTGCCATTTGCAGCAAGCCTTATACAGAAGCGGTGTCGGTTCCATTTGAAACCGACACCGCTATCTATCGCGCCGCTCATCAACAGCCGATCTCCATCCCACTCGTATTCGAGGTGGGATGATTTAACGAAATCCCACAGTGCGTCTTGGTATGTCTCCGGGATTCTATGGCCTCGATGGTCTGTCCGGCCGCACCTCCAAGCCATCGCGACGTGCTCACTACGGCCCTCCGGCCGCTTCGCTTGCGATTGATGCGGCGACTGGGGCCGAGGTCGCATCGGCACATCGCTTGCGAGGGCCGTTCTCTAAATAGCCTTTCGCCTTGCTTGCTTGAGCCAATTCCTCTTAAAGGGGCCGATTCCGCCGAAGAACTTGTTGTAAGTCCCCCCCATCTTCCTTCGCGGCGTATTTGATCGCCGCTAGCTCGATCGTGCATAGGTAGTCTGCGGCCTGTTCGAGCCGATAGTCGGTCATCGATGTCTTGCGGCGCTCCAAGACACCCTTGGAGAGGGCGAACCCGAAGGACTGGTCGAGAGCCCTCTTGACGATGTCCTGGCCGTTGTCGTAATAGACCTTCACGTCGTCGAACGCCTGAAAGAAGTCGAGGTGGTCGAACAGGAGCCCGGAGATGTCCCGCTTCATGCGAGCGGTGAGCTTCGCGAGGTCGTCGAACTCGCTTCTTCGGTATGCGAACGTCGCGTACTTGATGGGGAGCCTCTGCACGAGGACGTTGAACGAGTAGAGCATCTTCTTCCGCTGCTCAAGGGACATCCCTCGGTAAGGTCCATGACCGTTCAGCAGTGGCTCGGAATGAAACGGTATGTTCGGCAAATCGGACCTGAGGAGGGACTCCTCGTAGCGCGCGACTTTATCAGATATGGAATCGGCCTGGTCGTGAATCACGAGCGTGAGCAAATAGTAGCGCGCTTTCCCGCCACGATCTCCGCTCTCGTCGACGAATATGCTCAGGTCTCGTCCCAATAAAAATCCCCTAGATAGAATAAAAGCCGGGGGATAAGCCCCCGGCACTTGGAGGTAGCCGAAACGGCCCCATTCCGCCCTCGGGGACAAAAACCGCGCGTCCACCCACATAGACTTCAGAGGGGCGATCTCGCGCTCCCTGGTCTCGCTTGCGAACATCTCGTCAGTCGCCTGCACGTAGAGCACGCGCCCGTTCCTCGTCGCGACGAAGTCGACTTCCTTGCCGTAGAGCTTGCCCACATGCACGCTCCGCCCTTCGTAGAGGAGCTGGAGATACACGGCGTTCTCGAACAGGCGGCCGGTATCCGTGATCCTATAGCCGGCCATCCAGGTCCCGAAGCCGGTGTCGACGACATACTCCTTCGGGTTCGTCTTGAGAAGCGCCTTGTCGTGCAGGTCGTAACGCGTGGCGTAGAGAAGAATCGGGCACCGCGGCATTTGCCCTTCGCACGCCCGCGATCGCCTTGATGGGGTCGGTGCCACGAAAGGGCATTGCCTCCTCGAGGTATCTATCGGGCGTTTCGGTCTATCGCCTTTCAAGAGCTGCTCCTAAAACTCAAATCTCATTTCACCTTTGGGAGTATCAAAACTCCGCGCTACAGGAGGCCCAAGAGTTAATCTCGAGACGCACCGACTAAAGGGGTAGCGCTCCTGTCGAGAGACTGGGTAGCTTGCTCGATCGACGCGGACCGGCGATTGCTAAACCCCAAAAGCCGAAGCATGCGGCGTCACTCGTTTCGCTAAATCGACTTGATGGGAAGGCGGATCACGGTCTTGAGCTTCTCCGGCGCGCACTTGCGCGGGTCGGAGAGGTAAATCTCGCGATGGAGGCGGGATTCGGAGAAGTCGGGAGCATAGCCCTGTTCCGCCGCGAATGCGCGCATGGCGTCTATGGTCGCCGGCTCGCCGTCGTAAGGCCCGGTATGCATGCATTGAACGCAAAGGCCCTCGTCGACCCTCAGCAGCTCGACCGCTGAGAAGTCCAGCTTCTTTTTGGCGGCAGCTTCCGAAACGGCCCAGTCGAAGTCCTCGCGAGTGACGAAATCGGGCAGACGGAGGCATGAGATGAAGTTGAAGTCGTCCTTCCGCGCATAATCGATCCCGCCATCGGTGCGGCCTTGCCACCAGAAGCCCTCGAGCGGCGGCACGACGAAGTCGAAATAGCCTTCGATCTCCCGCGGGCCCCTCTTCGACATCTTGATGGTATAGGCGACGCCGTAGAGCAGCGGCAACGCGTTCTGGTACTCGCCGCCTTCGGCGTTGGGGTCGCCCTTGCCCCGCACGGCGACGTAGCTCATAGGCGGAACGGTTACGACGCTCGGCTTGCCGGACGGCCTGTAGAGCTCTCTGAACTCCTTCTTGAAATCGTATGCCATCGCAACTGCCCTCCCTGAGCTTGGGTTTCCGCCGATATCGATTCAAATATAGCAACGGGCGCGGCTTCGGAGGAGACCGCGCCCGTTGGCAGACATTATAACATATAAACGAACGTATGTTCTATTCCCATTCCACAGTGCCAACGGGCTTAGGCGTCAGGTCGTAGCAGACGCGGCAGATGCCGGGAACTTCGGCGGTAACGCGAGCGGTGATGCGCTTCAGCAGCGCCCAGTCAAGCTCTGGCACCTCGGCTGTCATTACGTCAACGGTGTTGATGCAGCGAATGATGCAGGGCCAGTCGTATGCGCGCTTCCCTTCGCGAACGCCGGTTGCACGGAAGTCGGGCACTACAGCGAAGTACTGCCAGATGGTAAGTCCCGCTTTGTCGATTTCCTCGCGCACGATAGCGTCGGCATCGCGCAGTGCTTCCAGGCGGTCGCGGGTGATGGCGCCAAGGCAGCGAACGCCCAGGCCGGGGCCGGGGAAGGGCTGGCGCTCAACCATGTTTTCGGGCAGGCCCAGTTCGCGGCCAACAACGCGCACCTCGTCTTTGTACAGCAGCTTAACGGGCTCGCACAGCTCGAACTGCAGGTCGTCGGGCAGGCCGCCTACGTTGTGGTGGGCCTTCACGCCGTCCTGCGACTCAAGGATGTCGGGGTAGATGGTGCCCTGAGCCAAGAAGCTCACCTCGTTGCCAACCTTGCGAGCTTCCTCTTCGAACACGCGAATGAACTCAGCGCCGATGATCTTGCGCTTGGTTTCGGGCTCTTCTACGTCAACCAGCTTGTCCAGGAAGCGGTCGGTTGCGTCTACGTACACCAGATTTGCGTCCATCTGGTTCTTGAATACGTCAACAACCTGCTCGCTTTCGCCTTTGCGCATAAGGCCATGGTTTACATGTACGCAGATAAGCTGCTTCCCAATAGCTTTGATCAGCAGTGCAGCGACAACGGAGCTGTCAACACCGCCGGAAAGGGCCAGCAGGACCTTTTTGCTGCCAATCTGCTCGCGAATTGCAGCAATCTGCTCATCGATGAATGCCTGGGCGAGTTCGGGGGTGGTGATACGAACCATGTCGTCAGGGCGCTTATTGGGATCCATGCAGAGCTCCTTTAAATTCGATTGGAATGCGCCGCACATAACACGACGCATATTTCACATCTGTTAATTATATCCAGTTGGGAACATTTTTCCCTGATTGGGTAATGTATTTGCTCCGAAATCGGTTCGGAGCTTCTACCGCTCTGCGGATATGGATCGGAATTAATAGTTTCGCCTACGTCTTATCCTGCTATTTGCATACGCAGCACTTCCCAGCGCCACTATGGCGGCTATAAGCAACGTGTAGCAAAAACCGGCACTTGTGCCGTCTGCCGTATTGGGGGAAGGCGAATCTGCTTTCTGTGCGGTTTCCGATTTGTCGTTAGAGTTAACCTGCGACTTATCGTCGCCATTTGCTCCGCCCTGATCGCTATTGTCTGGCGCGGACGGAGTGTTACTCTTCTCAACGAATTTCCAGGAACCGGTGAAGGTTACATTTCCCTCTGAATCTGCCGTAGTCATATCGGCAATGGCTGAATCTCTGTCGTAGCCCATAAAAATCCAGGTGCCGTTGGCAACTTCTACGGTTGTTTGGGAGGGTGCAGTAGCGTTCACTGCATCGTTGTACACGTAGTTGTTTGTGTCTTTCGGGAGTATCGCTAAAACCTCGTCCGGCAACTGTTTGCCCGAAGAAGCGCAGCTGAACGCATGCTTGACGTTGAACTTCTTGAAGACCTTTTTGAATTGAGCCTTGTAAACAACGTCACCCGTGACATCCCCGATCGTGGTGTGCCATGAGTCGAAATAATAGTTGTAGGTGTCGTCTGACGGTTTGGTGGGGGCGGGAATGGCAATTTGGTCGGCTTTGGTTCCAACGGCGTAGTGGTTTTCGCTGTAAATCAAGCTACCGTCTTCATTCGTGAAGGTTACTTTTGCAAGAGTGGGGTTGTTTGCTGCAATTAGGCAGACCTTGTTTCCAGGTTCGATGCTTTCATAGTTGGTGTACTCGTTGCGTTCGTCTTTCGACTGGGCGGTGTAGCGAGATGTCTCGTCGTCTAGGTACCAGCCATCGATTTTCTGGTTGCTCGCATCGTCAGGCTTCCCAAGGTATTGTTCATTCATGTCTTTTGCGGCCGACAATTTTGCAATGGAGCCGTCCAGGTAGACGTCGGAAGCCGCCTTGTCTGCGGTGTTATTGCACAGTTTGGTGTTGGTGATGGTGGTGCCTGCACCTTCGCCGGAATTCGATTCTGCGGCAAAGCCTCCGCCGTAATTTGACACCTTGTTGTCCGTGATGGTGCATCCGTCAATGGTCATGCCGGTGAAGTCGCCATACGATGTAACGCCGCCGCCTACCGCGGCGTTGTTATTCGTTATCGTGCAGTCGCGAATTTCAGCTGCGGCAGGTGATTTCATCTTTATTGCAAGCACGCCGGCGCCATAGCCTTCGTCCTGGTTCGCTGTGTTGTTGGTTATGGTGGCGTTCTTAAGGAACAAGCCCGGTTTCTCAGCAGCGCCTACGTTCGGGGCGTCGGCGCACAGGTAGTATGGGTTGTAGAAATATGCGGAAGAAAGAACGCCTGCGCCATCGTTTGCTTCGTTTCCGCTAATGGTACCGCCAAGGATTTGTGTGGAGCTTTTAAGGTCGCCCGATCCGCCACTGTCGATTTCATCGGCTGACGCAACAACGGCAACACCGCCGCCCATTTCGCTGGCCTTGTTGTTCGAAATGGTTCCGCCCTTCATGACGAACGAAGATCCGCCGGAAACGAACACGCCGCCGCCGGCAGACGCGATCCAAGGGTAGTTCATGCCGGCATCCGCCCATTTGAAGGAAGAAGTGGCGAAGCAGTCCTTTATTTCGCCGCTGTCCATGGTGAACGAGCCGCCGTAAGCAACCCCTACACCTCCGCCATAGCACATGGATCCGCCATTGATTCCGCAATTCTCAATGGTGCCGCCGTACATATGGAAGGTGCCACCCTGCACGGTTACGCCGCCGCCAAAATAGTTATCGCCTTTACGGTCGGCAATGGTAACGCCGGGGTGCATATTGCACGTGCCTTGGATATACAACAGGCCAGGTACATCGTTGCTCTGTTCGTTTCCGCCGCTAATTTTCAGCGTGTCGCTACCATCTGCCGCGCCCAAGTTCAATTGCGCTCCCGACTGTACGGAAATCGAGCTGTACTGACCAAGTGTTATGGTGTGCCCGTTGCCAACAATGGTTACAGGCTGCGAAGAGGAGAATGAGGCTCCTCCAGTTTGAATGTCGTCGGTGAGCTCAATGATGTATTCGCCACTGGTAGCAGCGTTTACGGTGGCTACCGCATTATCGAATTCGCTGCTGCTGCCTGTTTCGATAGTGGTTGGCGTTGCTGCGAATGCCGATATTGGCATTACCAATGCGTAGAGTGTCAATGCTGCAACAAAGGTCAGCGCCATGCGGATTTTGCTCACGGCATCTCGCTTTCAAAGTCTTTTGAATCTGGACGAGAGCGTGCGTGCGCTTGTTCAGATTCGGTAAAGGAGTACGAATTAACGACATATTAATATAAGTTAAATCCGAGCAAATATGTCGTAGCAAACCATCGCTATTTCGTATGGTTCTCTTTCCGCTCCTTGTTTAATTAGCAACACAAGTCTTTTGGGCTGCAAGTGTGGCATAAGGAGATTTAGAGGCTGATATAAAGTGGCAGCTATCGCACGTTTGCGTTCAAAGTGCGATGTTGTAGCAAGCATAGAAGCGCCCCCGAGCCTCAATACGTTGGAATACCAAAGCTTAACCCGTTAATTGGAAATACCGACCATGCGTCCTGCTTGTTGGCTGGGAAATCAGAGTCTCGTGGGAAAATAACCGTGCATATTCATTTGCGAGCATGCCCATCCTGAAAGGACCTCCATCATGCGTTTTGCGAAGAAGATTCTTTTTATTATTGCGGGCAGCGTATGCCTTGCCCTTGGTTTTATTGGGATGTTTGTGCCGGTACTACCTACGACGCCGCTTGTGCTGCTTGCGGCATTTCTGTTTTCGCGCAGCTCGGATCGCCTTAGCTCTTGGATTGCTCAAACTCCAATTTACCGAGCATATGTTGAGCCTTTTAAACAAAGCGGCGGCATTTCGCTACCCAGGAAGGCAAGGATCTTGGTTATCTCCTATTCGGTGATGGGCCTTAGTGCCTTTCTGGTTCAAAAACCGCTCGTCTGGGTCGTTCTGGCCGCTGTTGCGGTTTTCCTGGCGGTTTTAATGCTGGTTGTTATTCCAACTATCCCTAAGGAAAGGGAGCTTGACCATGGCGATGGTCTCGAGATTGATGCTGGCGCAAGGGCATGTGAGCGGGAATAGCCGCATTGCAGCTGGTGCTGCTGTTGGTTCTGTTGCGAGCATCACTATCTGGTTAGGACTCTGCTACCGATCTAGCTCTTTTGCGTTTTAGGGTGTTTGTGGGGGGTTGCACTGGTTTTGTCGTTTGGCGCAATTCGGATTCAAATTGCGCCATTCAGTGGGAGAAGCGCCTGTTGATTGTTTGAAGGCCTGCGAAAAAGTCGAGCAGCGCGCCCATCCTAGGCGTGTTGCCACTTGTGCAACGGGGCAGCCGCAAGCAATCATGGTCTTGGCGCGTTCCATACGGCGAGCTTTAGCGTAGTGGCCAATGCTTTGTCCTGTTTCATTCAAAAAGGCAGAGCATAGATGCGACCGGCTTACGAACAGCATGTTTGCAAGTTCACTAATGGTGGGCGCGCGACCCTCGTCGAGCATACGTTCAATGCCGGCTTGCGCTTCAAGCGCGAGCCTAGCTTGTTCGTTTGTTGCGCCACTACGGTATTTGGCGCCATTGCTATTGCATGATGCGGCAAGCATGGCAACCATTTGTTCGATTCGTGCCTCGATAAGCAATGCCGAACCTGGTTGGTATTGCGGTCCAGTACCAATGAGTGTCGACATGATAATGCGCGATTCGGTTTCATTCCATCCGTCATCGAACCGTTCAAATAGGCATGAAAAAGCGCCAGGCCAGCGTTGATCGAGTTCTTCGAAGTACTGAGGCAAAAAGCAAATGCATCGTGACGAGTACAGACCTCCCGAATGAAGGGTGCCCGAGAACTTGCCCGCTGGTTGCACGAAGGAATACAGCGATCCATCAAGCAGCGCTTTTGGGCGATCGATCATTCGTGGCATGGTTGCTTTGGAATCTTCCGACACCATGCACACGCAGGCATAGGTGCTTTCAGGAGATTCGACAAGCGCCATTTCGCGCTCTATATACACCTCGTGACTGAACGCAATGCAGAAATCTCCTACGGGCATGCCCCAAACCGACCCGCTTCCCCATGTGCTGCGGCCCGTGCCTGACCAACCTCCGCCATCGCGGTGAATTTCGATTCCGAACTGTTTGAGCTGCGGTTCATAGAGCGATCGAATCGCGCGAGGAATATCACTATATGTGGATGCCTTGGTCATTCGATTTCGTCTCAATTTTTTTCGTTTTCGTACAAGCACAGGATCTGAAAGTCTGCCTAGGTTAACCTTCATGATAAGTTAACCCACGTTAACTAACAAGAGGCGTTTCGTACGTCAAAGAGGCTATCTGGACATTGCGAAAGCCGGAAATAGAAGGGAGCGATTATGGCTGAAGAGACGGCAAAAAACGATGCTGATTACGTTGGCAGTGGCAACGCGCATGCTGATCCAAATGTCGAGGACGTAAGTAATCGCCGCAAGCGTAGCGACATTGCTCGATTGCTTGATTTTGCAGGCAGTAGAAAGTGGCTTACCTATTGTGGCTTGGCGCTGAGCGCCGTTTCGCAAGTTCTGGGATTTATTCCATATGTGTGCATATGGCTTGTGGCACGCGACCTTATTGAGGTTGCGCCAAATTGGCAGGCAGCAGAAGGAATCGCTGTTTATGGATGGTGGGCGGTTGGCGGAGCTGTAGCTTCGATTTTGGTGTACTTCCTCGCACTTATGTGCACTCACTTGGCTGCGTTTCGCACGGCGTCAAACATGCGAAAGCAAACTTCCGAGCGCTTAATGCGCTTGCCGTTGGGTTACTTCGACAACCATGCTACTGGCGAGTTGCGTCGCGTAATAGACGGTTGTGCTGCAAGCACCGAATCGTTACTTGCTCACGTTTTGCCCGATTCGGCAGGCTCAATTGCCATGGTGATTGGCATGGTCGTGCTGTTGTTCGTGTTCGATTGGCGCTTAGGGTTGTCGTGCCTGGCTGCTGTATTGATTTCCATTTGCTGCTTAATGACCATGATGAGCGGCAAGGGCATGAAATTCATGAAGAGCTATATGGGTGCTCTTGTGCGTATGAATGAAACGGGCACCGAATATGTTCGAGGTATTCCTGTTGTTAAGGTGTTTCAGCAGACGGTGTATTCCTTTAAGGCGTTTCATGATGCCATCACCGATTATGCGCGAATGGCTCAGGACTATGCGGGTACGTTTTGCCGTAAGCCGCAGGTGCTTCAGCTATCGGTGCTTAACGGTCTGGTGATTTTCTTGCTGCCTGTGGCACTCGTCTTGGCTCCGCTGGAACCTGATTTTCCAACCTTTGTGGTGAGTTTCGCGTTTTATGCCATTTTCTCTGCCGTGATTCCTACGGCTATGGCGAAGCTGATGTTCCTGAGCGAGGCGTCTCAGATGGCTGGCGATTCGCTTGGTCGTGTTTGTGAAATCATGGATGCAGAACCTTTGCCTGTTGCTACCCACCCTCGTGCTGTTGAAAAGTATGACGTTCGTTTTGAACGGGTATCGTTTGCCTACGACGGTGCTGAGGGCAATGCGATTACTGATGTGAGCCTCGAAGTGCCCGAGGGCACAACTCTGGCGCTTGTTGGGCCTTCGGGCGGAGGCAAGTCGACATGTGCCAGTTTGATTCCGCGGTTTTGGGATGTTTCAGCAGGTCGAGTGCTTGTAGGCGGTGTTGATGTGCGCGAGATCGACCCGCATGAGCTAATGGAAAAAATTGCTTTTGTGTTCCAAGCAAACCAATTGTTCAGTAAAACACTCGAGGAAAACGTACGTGCGGCTAAGCCCGGCGCTACGCGCGAGCAGGTAATTGCCGCGCTTCACGCAGCGCAATGCGACGATATTGTGGCGAAACTGCCACAAGGTATCGAAACGCGTCTCGGAGCCGGTGGGGCATATTTGTCGGGTGGTGAAGTGCAGCGCGTGGCTCTGGCGCGCGCGATTCTGAAAGATGCGCCAATTGTAGTGCTTGATGAAGCCACTGCATTTGCAGATCCGGAAAACGAGGCGCTTATCCAGCGAGGTTTCGCTAAGCTTGCTGAAAACCGCACGGTTATTATGATTGCCCATCGGCTTTCAACGGTGGTGGGGGCGGATCAGATTGTGGTGCTTAACCAGGGGGGCGTTGTTGAAAGAGGCACACACGGGCAGCTCCTAAACGAAGGCGGCCTGTATGCCTCTATGTGGGCTGACTACGAGCAAGCGGTAAGTTGGAAGATCGCGGGTGCGCAGACGGAAGCTGCTGCCGTGAAGGGAGGTGAGGCATAATGTTTGCCTCGTTTAAGAAGAAGTACTTCCTTTCCGATAAGGGCGTTTCAGGCGTTAAACGCGGTATTTTTTGGACCTGCGTAACCAATCTGGTTACTATGAGCGGAATGGCGTTTCTGTTCTTCGTGATGGACGGTTTTGTAAAGCATCTTACTGAAAATGCCGACCTGCCAAATGTGGTGCCACTTTGCGTGGGATTGGCAGTGTTCTTTGTGGCTCTGCTGTTTTCAAACTGGCAGCAGTACTACTACAGTTACTGCATTTTTTACGAGGAATGCGGCAACCAGCGCATCGAAATAGCCGAACGACTTCGTAAGCTCCCGCTTTCGTTTTTCGGGCGACGTGATCTTGCCGATTTAACGGAAACCATAATGGGCGATGTGCAAGCCATGGAGCACGCCTATAGCCATGTACTCGGCGAATTGTGGGGCGCTGCGATTTCGTCGACTATTGTGTTCTTGGTGTCGTTGTTCTTCTGCTGGCAGCTTTCGATAGCCGCTTTTTGGAGCGTTCCTGTGGCGTTTGCCGTTCTGTTTGCAACCCGCAAGCCAATGAAACCTGTGTTTGAGCGCAATCGAGCTGTAAAAGTGAAGGTGACGCAGGGCGTCCAGGAAACGCTTGATTGCATTCGTGAAATACGCGCAACTAACCAAGAAGCGCATTATCTGTCGGAGCTCAATGCAACGATCGATGCTACCGAGCTTGAATGCGCGAAGGGCGAGTTGCTCAACGGCATTCTGGTGAATGCGGCTTTTGCGGTTCTCCGATTGGGTATTGCTACCACGTTGATTGTGGGTGCGAGCCTTATCGTTGCGGGCAGTATTGACTTCATGGTAATGTTCGCGTTCTTGCTTGTAATTTCGCGTATTTACGCTCCTTTCGATCAGGCGCTTACCTTGATAAGCGAGCTGTTTGCATCAGAGGCTTCGGCTGCTCGCATGCGCTCTATTATGGAAGAGCCCGTTGCGTCAGGGGCCACCGAATTTGCTCCAGCTGGCTATGACATTGAGTTCGATCATGTTGCGTTCTCTTACGGTGCTGGCGAAGATGGTCGAGCGGGAGATCGTGTGCTTAACGATGTAAGCTTTACCGCTCGCGAAGGCGAGGTTACAGCACTTGTTGGAGCGTCCGGTTCGGGCAAGTCGACATGCGCGCGTTTGGCGGCGCGCTTCTGGGATGCCACGGGCGGTACGGTACGTGTAGGTGGCGTTGATGTTTCGACGGTTGACCCCGAGACGCTGCTTCGCGATTATGCCATCGTGTTCCAAGACGTGCTCCTGTTCGACGATACAATAATGGGCAATATTCGCTTGGGTCGAAGAGACGCAAGCGACGCTGAGGTACTTGCCGCTGCGAAAGCGGCAAACTGTGACGAGTTCGTTAGCAGGATGCCTCAGGGTTATGAAACGAAAATCGGCGAAAATGGCTCAAAACTGTCTGGTGGCGAACGTCAGAGGATCTCGATTGCTCGCGCGCTTTTGAAAGATGCGCCTATCGTGCTGCTTGATGAAGCGACGGCATCCCTTGACGTTGAAAACGAAACGCAAGTGCAATCTGCGCTGTCGAGATTACTTAAGGGGAAGACCGTTGTTGTAATTGCCCACCGTATGCGTACGGTTGAAAATGCCGACAAGGTTGTTGTGCTTAAGGATGGGCGCGTTGCAGAACAGGGTAGCCCCAATGACTTGAAGGCGGCTGGCGGCCTGTTTTCTCATATGGTTGCTTTGCAGCGTGAAAGTGAAGGATGGCGATTGTGAGGTTTTTGCGATAGGTTTGCCTTGTTCTGCCATTCGACGATTACAGGCAAGGCAAGTTTGGCTGCGTTGAAATAGGTGGTTTATTCGGTTCCCGTAGTCAGTCAAAGCCCATAAGAAGGCCCCGTGCGTTATTAAGTGCACGGGCCTTCTTGCCGATTGGCTTTTATCCTAGCGCAACATCGAGAACCATCATCAGGCTGAAGCCGACCGCAAAGAATACTGTGCCAAGGTTGGAATGCTTGCCTTGAGATATTTCAGGCATTAGTTCTTCGACCACCACGTATAACATGGCACCTGCCGCAAAACTCAGTAAATAAGGTAGGGCTACAATTATCAGCTGTGACGCGATGATCGTCAGCACTGCACCGATGGGCTCAACGATGCCAGAAACAACGCCACCCGCGAATGCTTTTCTTCTGCTCATCCCTTCCGCTCGAAGCGGCATCGAGATGATTGCGCCTTCTGGGAAGTTCTGAATGGCGATGCCGATCGACAGCGCCAATGCGCTTGCTGCCGTGATTTGCGCATTTCCCGAAAGGAAGCCTGCGTACATAACGCCAACCGCCATACCCTCCGGGATATTATGCAGCGTCACTGCCAATACCATCATTGTGGTACGGCTAAGCTTGCTTTTTGGACCCTCTGACTGTTCGCTGCCCACATGTAGATGGGGAATCAGGTGGTCCAGTGCAAGCAAGAACAGCACACCGAGCCATAATCCCGCAAAAGCAGGGAAGAACGACAACGCCCCCATCGAAGTCGATTGCTCTATAGCAGGAATCAGAAGGCTCCAAATCGATGCGGCGACCATTACTCCTGCGGCAAATCCCGCAAGGCAACGCTGTACCAGGTTCCCCAGATTGTTTTTCATGAAGAGAACGCAAGCGGCGCCCATAGTCGTGCCTAAAAAAGGAATCAGAATTCCGAGAACGGCTTCTATTTGCTTCACCCTCTTTCAGTTTCTAGTTGCTGGGTTTCTTCGGTGGAAATCTTTCGTTTCGCAACGGAAACCTCGTGGTGGCAAGGTTTGTTCAGGGCTTTCGTAGACAAGCGCAGAGACAAAGTTAAATATAGCTAACTTTAGCACAGATGAATAGCGCATGCCGAAAGTGGACGATTGGGAAGATTGGGCATTTACCAAGGTTTGGGTTGCCGTTTTTATTTGTGAACGAAAAAGGCGCTCGCCAAATGGCAAGCGCCTTAACTTTGCAAGTAAGTGACCTGGTAAAGCTACTTCTTGATGGACTTGAATGCTTCGGTCTGGGCCTTGATGCCACGTTCGGCCGCCAAGCGCTCGATGGAAGTTGCGCCAAAGAAGCCGTCAATGCCAGGAACGTTTTCAATAATGTAAGCCGCATCCTTGGGCTCGGAGATGGGGCCGCCATGGCAGATAACGAGTGCATCGGGGTTGATATCCTTTACAACCTTTACGATGCCTTCGATGATCTTTGCGCAGTCATCAAGCGTGCGTGCGGTTTCTGCGCCGATGGTGCCACCAGTGGTAAGGCCCATGTGGGCAACAATGATGTCTGCACCCGCCTTGGTCATTGCCGCTGCCTGCTCTTCATCGAAGACATACGGGCAGGTAAGCATATCGAGCTTGTGAGCCTCGGCAATCATATCTACCTCAAGGCCGTAGCCCATGCCGGTTTCTTCGAGGTTCTTACGGAACGTACCGTCGATAAGGCCAACAGTGGGGAAGTTCTGAACGCCGTTGAAGCCCTGCTCCTTAAGCTCGGCAAGGTACTTCTTCATTACGCGGAAGGGGTCGGTGCCACATACGCCAGCGAGCACGGGGGTGTCCTTCACAACAGGCAGAACCTCGGCGCCCATTTCAACAACGATCTGGTTTGCATCGCCGTAGGAAAGCAGGCCAGCAAGAGAGCCGCGGCCAGCCATGCGGAATCGACCAGAGTTATAGATAACGAAGATGTCGGCACCGCCGGCCTCAGCGGATTTAGCCGTGATGCCCGTACCGGCGCCTACACCGAGCAGGATGTTGCCTTCGTCGAGGGACTTGCGGAACCGGTCGAGGATTTCTGCGCGGGACAATTCAAGCATGGTTTTCTCCTTTTCCTTGAGGAACTGTCACTTTAATGAGCATTTTTCCAATAAGAAATACTGCCCTTATGGAAAGAGGCTCAATGAAGCTAGGGTAGTGGTGCTGCTCGGGCACCTTCTGCAAGAAAAAGACGAGAACTGTGCGTTCTCGTCTTTTTTATATACGTTATTGATTCATGAGGTCGATCAGCTTTTGTGCTGCAGCAATGGCGAATTCGTCGTCGTTCACATGGGCGTCCATTTCGATGAGCTCGGCCTTTGTCGGGTCGATTTCATCGCGAAGCACCTGGAACAGTGCCGCATCTTCTTCGGGACCGTAGAATGGTTGGCCTTCGGCGTCGATCATCGAAACGCCCTTCAGAGGCAGCATTACAGCGCACGGGCCAATGGACATGTTGACTTTGTCTGCGATAGCACGCCCAATTTGCTGGTTTTCTTCAACCGTGGTGCGCATAAGCGTAACGGTTGGGTTGTGCTTGTACAGGTTGCGAGACTGGTAATGCTCGGGGACGGTATCCCATGGGCCGAAATTCACCATGTCGTCAGCGCCTACGGACACCACAGCGGGAACACCGTTAAGGGCGGCAGCACTGCAGCGATCAGGGCCAGCGTTAAGAACGCCGCCAGCAATTTCATCGCACCATTCGGTGGTAGTCAGATCGAGTACGCCTTTGATGAAGCCGCCGTTGATCAGTGATTCCATGCATTTTCCGCCCGTGCCCGTGGCATGGAATACGAGAACTTCGTAGCCGTTCGACTCCAGGTAAGCCTGCGCTTTCTGGACGGCGGGTGTGGTTACGCCGAACATGGTTGCAGCAACAAGCGGCTTGGAATCCTCGTGCTTGGGAGCGACGTGTTCGAGCATGCCTGTCATAGCGGCAACTGCGTTGCTGAAGATCGCTGCAGAGAAGGAATTGATGCCTGCAACGTCAACGATGGAAGGGAACATGGCAATGTCGGATGCGCCGACGTACGGCGAGGTATCGCCTGATGCCATGGTGGATACCATAACCTTGGGAACGCCTACCGGCAGCTTGCGCATGCCTGCGGTTGCGATAGCGGTTCCGCCTGAGCCGCCCATGGAAAAGACGCCGTCAAAGCGACCGTTTGCATACAGCGTAGGCAAAAGCTTTTCGACGCCGCGCGTCATGGTTTCCGTGGCGAAGGCTCGGTCTTTCTTTTCGGCGATAGTGGACATTTCGATATCAACCGCTGCTGCTACTTCCGTGTTGGTAACGTCAGGCATGGTTTGCGGGTCGAATACGCCGCAGTGGATTGTGATGGTGTTGATGCCCAGCTCTTCGAAGCGGGTTTTAACGTAGGCGAATTCTTCGCCTTTGGTGTCAAAAGTGCCAATAATAGCAACAGTTTTCATGTAAGCCTCCCCCAAAAATAGATCCCAATAGCGTCGAGGGCTATTGATTTTTTTACAATAGATTAAGAATTGTTAGAAATCAATGAACGGGTTCATCTAGATGGACAGGTAAAGCTTCTTGGGTATTCGTTCTAAGCACCGCTTCTATCTTTTTTGTTATCAACTTATTTATAAATAGTATCGTTACACCAGGTAAACAGTGTTATCTGCTCCTATTGATACTGTTCTGAAATTGGCTTGAATCCCAATTCGATAAGAGGTTTAACTGCGGTTTGCTTTAGTGCCATTGGGTTATGTGCTCGTCGGTGACTTCAAGCGTTGCGCAGTCCACCAAATAGAAATCGACGATTTCGGTAGAAGCGGATTCTGCTCCATATGCTGCGAAGCGGTGCTTTTGCAGAACGTATTCCCGGTTCGATAATCCGCCATGCTGTTCGTTCAGGATAATGTGCAGCTCAGAAACCTGGCCAGTTTTTTCGTTTGGTTCCCTGGAGATTACGGCATAGGGGTAGCCCTTAGCCGTAATTCTGTATTCCATCTCGAATCCGTCGACCCCAATGTAGCTGGCAACTGCTGCCATTTCCTGTTTGTATGCTTGGTAGTCTTGGGCGGTAGGGTAGCCATCTTCGTCGAGCTTTGGGGTTTCGTTCTGTGCGTCAGGGATCGTTTTGCCATTATGGGCGTCTAGCTGAAGCTCTTCAATTTTCCCATCGAAGCCGAGGTTGTAGTGGAAGTCGTTTTGCTCTTCACCGAATATGGTAGCCGATGCGTGATTGTTGCCCCATGTAGCTTCCCAGTTTTCGGGACCAAGGTTCTTGCCGTCGTTGGCAATGTCGAAGCTGCACGTTGCGACGGTTTTCCCATTGCTTTCGAGAGTAAGACGGGCGTGGGCTGAGCCGAAGGGCCAATCCGGGTCTCCGATTTGTTGGAAGTGCAGTTCGTGGGTGCCATCGGGAGATTTCGATACATCGATATCGGTTGTTTTGTAATTGATGTTGTAAAGAAGTAGGCCGCTCGCCAGCGCAATAAGAACCCAGGTCCATGCTGCGATTCCCAGGAAGATTTGGATTCCCCTCTTTTTGATAAGGACGCAGCCTACAACGTTGGCTGTGGCAATGAACAGCATTGTGAGAATAAGCACCATATTGGGGTTCCTTGGATCATCATCCTTGTAGTTGGTGCTTAGAGGATAACGCCGAGCCGTTACTTCTTGAACTTATTCAAAAGGAACCCGAAAAGGCCGATGCCGTCTTCTATAGCGTTCTTTGTTCTTGTGTAGTCACCCATGGTGTCGTTTTCGATCATGCGCTCTCGGTTTTCCCTTAGGATGCGGCCTTCGGCTTCAACTCTGGCGGATGTTAGCACTGAATCCGCAAGGTATTCCGCGGTTTCTTTTCGGTTCTCGCGCATCATGCTCTTGGCGGTTTTGAGCGATTCCCGCCGCTGTTCTTTTGTTTGCGGGGAGGGTTTCTGGGCACACTGGCAGATGAGTGCCACAAACTTTTCTGAAAGCCCTTCAGACGCGAAGCGATTCTCGAAGGTATCGAAGTCTGCGCACTGTTCGCCAAGCGCGACTACTTCGGCGCAGAATGCGTCCACTTCGGGCTGCAAGCCATCAGGCACGATGAGATATTCATCGAAGTAGTGCGTTTTCGCATTAACGCTTTTCTGTACGTCGCTGTTCATGTTCGCGCCCTTTCTCGCATGCGTTAGCTAGGGGAAGTGTTCCTTATACGACAGTGCCACAGTCGCATGCGCGAGGGAATGAACGTGTGTCCCATTATTGCCGCAGGCATGCGCCCTTGTTTCCCATTTTTGAGTGACGGGGGTGTCGCTAAACGTTCCGTCGGGTTGCACTTCTACGTTAAGCATGCGAACGCTGAAAAAGCGCCCATCGGTAATCATCGATGGGCGCTCGTAGCCAGCATGTTCTTATTCTTAACGTTTCTTTGTCGCCAGAGTGGAGGCCAACAAAGCGCTTGCTGCTATCAGCAATGCTGCGATCGCGACGATTAGCATGTTCGCATCGCCCGTATGAGGGGTGGCTGCCGCTGTTTTGTTGTCTGCGGCGGACTTATTGCTCGCGTTGGGATCGCTGCCTTCTGTTGGCTTGGCGTCTTCACCGGGAGCGGTCTTTTCGGTGTAGACGTTTTCGAACGTCATGGCATCAACGGGTGTATCCTGCGTCTTTTCGTAGAATTCGCCGTTGTCTGTTGCTACCAGTTCAACGGGGAATACCTCGAAGCTTGGCTGGGCTGTTCCCTGATTGTCGGTTGCGCCGTTGTTGCGGAAGATTTGGTATACGGCATCCGAATAGATCCAGTTTGCAATGCCAGTGTTCTTTTCACGTACGCAAAAGCCTTCGCATGTAATGTTGTCCACTTGCTTCTTCGGGCCTTGGATGGTGAGGCTGCCTTCGTAGCTTCCTTCGCCATTCGTGGCAACAGTGGCCGTTATGGTTACATCGTTGTAATCCTCAATCTGGCCAACGCCAACGTCGAAGATCTCTAGCTCAAATTCCTGTTTGCCAGGAGCGATGTCGCCACCCTTTTTGACCGTCTTTGTGAATGGAAGGGAATAGGTCGCGGTTTTTTCGCCAGTGATGAAATGTATGTTCTTGTAAAGGTGAAGGTAGCCTTTTGCCTGTTCGGCTCCATCGTGCTCAATGAGATCGATCGTTGTGCCTTCGCTATCAACAGCCATGGCGTATGTCAGCTCGAAATCGTCGTTGATGGTGGGACAGTCGGCAAGTGCGGGAATGTTCATCTCGCTGGTGCTTTTGGCATCGACTTCTGCTTCATAGACCGTAAAGTCGCCGACGCAGCCTGAAGGGTATGCGCCGTTAAGCGTGACTTTCGCTTTTCCCTTGATGGTGATGTTGCCCTTTGCCCACAGAGGAGAGTCATCGGTAGAGGTGGTCTGGACGGTACCGCCATCGATAGTCATATTGCCTGTGGCAAAGAGTCCTGGGTATAAGCTCTTAGCGGAAACAGTTGAATTTGAAATGTTGATGTTGCCAGCGGAACCGTCGCGGGGGTCAATATATGCAGCGTTGCAATGCTGCTCGGTTGCCGAGATATTTACCGTGCAGCCGTTTTTGACAACCAGATTAGCGGCGTCGATGCCTGCATACAGTCCGTTGGAAGTGAGCTGTGTGTTGTCGAGAATAAGTGAGCCATCGCACCCAACACCGATTCCGCCAGGTGCTCGGACGGAGACGGTTGTGTTCTGCATGGTGGCGTCGCCGCCTACGCTTATGCCGTCCATAGTATCTCCTGCGACCGAGATGGCAAGGCTCCCCGGTCCACGGAAAATGACGCTCCCCGTGGACTTGATGCCCATATTGTCGCTGAAGGAGATTTGGTTGGCTCCCTGAAGAGTAATGGTTAAATCGTTCGTTAACTCCGAATCGATTCCGCCATAGTCTACGGCGTTTGTGATGGAGGCATTGTCCAGCGTGAGGTTCTGCGTGGCAGGGTCGTACGTTGCCGTGCCTTCACCACATTGGATGGTGAGTTTTTCGCTGGTGAACTGCTCTCCATTAACGGATAAGTCGTAATTGGTTGCGGCGAATGATGCAGTGGGCGCTATCGCTAGAGCGAACACCAATGCGAAGATGCCGGATATCAGTTTCTGTGCTTTGCTCATAACATTTCCTTCTGTTTGGGGTTTGCGCAGGAACATACTTGCTTTTCGTTAAATTGCCTGGAACTGCATATGACGACTTGTTGTGGTGGTTGCAGTATTCGCTCTTTTGTTGGTTTAGCGACCAGATAAATATTTGTCATTCTATTAAGCTATTTGGTTATTAATACTACCCTATGTCTCATCTTTAAAACGTATTCGTGGACGAATGGCCCAATATTGTGGCTAATTGGAACTGTCTCACCATGCCGATCTGCCTCAAAATGTTTTCGGCTTTACCTTTTCCAACATGCCCAACGTGTCAATTCTGGTCGTGTCCTATATTCTTAGTACGAATGCGAAATGGCTATTCTGGATACGGGCGCACAAAGCAATGCTCGCATTGGAGCAATACCGCCGGTTTCGGCAGAAGAAGCCCTCAAACACATAATGAATCGGCCGAATAATGTGCTGTCGAATTGAGGAACGCGAAATGAAGATCCTTGCCATCAACGGTAGCCCAAAAGGCAATCGGAGCAATACTTGGCGCCTAACCTGCGCTTTTCTTGAAGGTATTACCATCCAGGAAGAAAATGGCGGTGCACAGGCCCCTGAAATCGAAACCCTTAACATCGGCTCGCTTAACCTCAAACCCTGCTTGGGTTGTTTTTCGTGCTGGAGCAAGACGCCAGGCGAGTGTTGCATCCACGACGATATGCAGGGAGTTATCGATAAAATCCTGTGGGCTGACGTTGTTGTTTGGAGTTTCCCCCTGTATTACTTTGGATTGCCCGGTCAGCTGAAAACCCTCATCGATCGTCAGCTTCCTATGTCCCTCCCGTTCATGTGCACGGAAACGGAAAGCGGAGGGCATCCTTCTCGCTACGATATGAGCGGCAAGAGCACCGTGGTTATTTCCACGTGCGGCTTTTACACGGCCCAAGGGAACTACGACTGCGTTACCAGCCTGTACGACCGACTGTGCGGAAAAGGCGGCTACACTGCGATTTTCTGCGGACAAGGTGAGCTTTTCAGGGTGAAAGAGCTTTCAGGACGCACTGACGAATATCTTTCTTGGGTGAAGAAAGCGGGGCAGGAATTTGCTTCTGATGGCATTACCGGAGAAACTCGCGGCAAGCTTGACCAGAACCTATTCCCTCGTGATGTTTTTGAGGCGATGGCAGATGCTAGCTGGGGCGTTGGTGAATCAGGCGAAAAGGAAGATCCTAGTTTGGTGTTCACCCGTCAAATGGCAGCCCTTTATCGCAAGGAATCATGGCAAGAGCACGATGTTGTGCTTGACATGAACTATACCGATATCGGCAAGGTCTATCGCATTATTCTCGGGCAGAAGGGAAGCCGGGTTGAAGTAGAGCCCGAAGATGGCTTTGCTGTTGGTTTCACTACACGTATCAACGCACCCTTTGATGTTTGGCGCTCAATTGCAAGCGGTGAGATTGCTGGCGATGAAGCGCTCATGAAGCATTTGTACTCCGTGGAGGGCGATTTCGGCCTGATGATGCACTGGGATGATTGTTTCGGCGCGGCATCGAGTGCGGGCGCTGGTGCGGGCGAAAACAATCCGAATGCACTCAAGGGCGTGAACGGTAGAGATAAGGCCAACGGTAAAAGCGCCAGCGAGCCGAAGACCAATATGCTGCTGCTTTTGATTCCCTGGATCGTGTTCTGGGTTGTTGCGTCTATTGATGGGTTCTGGGGCAGCTTGGTCAGCGTGGCGGTATGTGTGCTGCTGCCTGTTTTGATGCATCGGACAAAGACTACGTTGTATGACCAGATTTCTGGTTTAGGAGTAGGCGCATGTTCCGTTGCGTTGCTGGCGGGGGCGTCGCCGATTGTTGTTGTCCCGGTGTCGTACCTGTTGTTCGGGCTAATGTGGACGGTTTCGTGTTTCTTGAAAGTGCCACTGACTGCGCATTATTCCAAGAACAGCTATAACGGGGAAGCGGCATTGCGCAACCCGATCTTCATGAGAACGAACCGCATCCTTACGGCGGCGTGGGGAGTGCTTTACCTGGTTACGCCCATTTGGACCTATTTCATCATGCAAACGGATCTGGCAAGCTACGTTGGCGCAATCAATTCCGCTCTTCCCGCGTTGATGGGGGCGTTCACCGCATGGTTTCAGAAGTGGTATCCACGACACATTGCGCGTGGATAGACGCTTGGTATGCCGTTTTGCTGGTTCAAGAGAGCCCCGTTTCTCCCTCCCCAAGCTAAGGGGGATAGGGTGGGCCGACACCACGCGGCTCTGGCCGAAGGTACCCATTACAGTCAGAGACAAGCCGCCGATGAACTTCGGTGGCGATCATTCGGCGCCTGGATGGCAAGATTGTGCCCTGATGCATTCCCAAGCTACTGGCCATGGCAGGATATCGCCCCGATGCGTTCCCGAAGGGGCCTCGGACGGGAAAACACCGGTTCGCGGCAACATATCGCCGCCATGTATTCAGATACAGCTTATTTTGGCAAGATATGCGTGCTATGTGTCCAAAAAGCCCCGCAAAGTGCCGCTGGGGAATGCACCGTGCGAACATCTTGCCGCCAAGGGGCGTTTTCGCCGTCCGAAGCCCTCGAATCATGCACGGCGCACGAATCTTGCCGCCCTCCGGTGGCCCTGCCCCTGCGCAGG
>ERZ1034855.264-NODE-264-length-25618-cov-6.947307_pt1 | contig 25618 bp, 19 predicted proteins | sample MGYA00520699_ERZ1034855 | MGnify/ENA primary metagenome ERZ1034855 (study PRJEB33766, sample SAMN09781730) | gut metagenome | biome: gut microbiome | host: Homo sapiens | place: Madagascar | study: EMG produced TPA metagenomics assembly of the PRJNA485056 data set...
CCTTTCCGGGGCGCTGCCCCTCTGTATTTTCTGTTCCTTACGATTATTATAATACCACCGAATTGGTGGTAAGTCAAGAGGAAAATCAAAATTTTTCTGTTTTTTCTGCTTTGATTTCTGCTGCCGTGGAGCGGCGGCGGAAATGAGGGCGGAAAGACTCCCTCCGTCAGCCTTTGGCTGACACCTCCCTCGGGGAGGGAGGCAGGAGAAAAGAACGGCGATACTTTATATAATTCGCGTGCGCGTGCGCGAATTTTTGCGGACCTGTTAAAAGGCTATCTTTAGGACGGAGGATAAAAGGAGTGACGGCTTACATGGAGTACAAGATCATTTCGGGACCGGTGACGGAGATCCGCCGCGGCTGGATGCCGACAAAGAGAGGCGGCCAGCGCGTTCGGCGGGGAACAAAGGCGAAAAAGTCGAGTATTGAAAAAATCAAACGCAACGAGACGGACGCCATAAAGAAACTCACCCGAGTGCTCAACTGCAATTTCCGGATGGGGGATCTGTGGCTCACCCTTACTTTTCCGGGGAAGGAAGAAATAAACTGGGAGACCGCTCAAACGGCGTTCGACCGGTTCCTCCGAAAGCTCCGCGAGTCGTATCGGAAGGAACAAGGGGCGAACATCAAGTTCGTTTACTCCCAAGGCCGGAAAGATGAGGACGGAAACGATGCCCGGCCACATTTTCATCTCGTCATGCCGGCGGCGGACTATGAGCTCGTCTGCGCTCTCTGGCCACAGGAGGCGGTGACGTACCGTCGCCTCGACGGACGGAAGGATCATGTCAAGATTGCAGAGTATATGATACGAAACGCCAAGGGCGTACCGGGGAAAAAGAAATACCACACGAGCCGCGGGTTAGAAAAGCCTGTCTATACGGAACCGGTGCCGGTGTACATCAACAGCAAGATCGAACTCCCGAAAGACGCGATCATCTGTGAGCAGCATAAAACACGGGATTACGAGAGCGGGTTTACCTCAGAGTATGTCCGCTATATTCGACCGGAGAAGGAAAGAAAAGGCAACGGCGCGCGCGTCTCTGCGCGTTCTGTTAAAACAAATGTCGGCGGGAAACCCCTCCGTCAGCCTCCGGCTGCCACCTCCCCTGTCAGGGGAGGCAAGGGGGAGGAAGGCGGCGATGCCGCCACCTCCCTTTGCACAAGGGAGGCTAAAAAGGAGGCGAAGAATTGAAATTCCGGCCGATGAAGGGCTGCGGGGCGGTCTGGCAGCAGCGCATTGTTCACGCCTTTCTGGAGGCGTACCGGAATCTGCCGCCGCCGGCGCAGGACGAGATCCGGAAAACGATAGAGAGTACAGCGACAGGGCAGGCCGAGGGGCGTGCCCTCATCGCCGTGCTGTTGAAAAACAAATCGCCGGAGACGGTGAGCCGCGAGACGAGCGTGCCGGTGGGCCGGATCTACGAGCTGCGCCGGAATTTCTACGCGGCGTACTGGCCGATGTGAGGAGGGAGAGACATGGCAAGAGATATCACACCGCGGCAGAAGAAGTTCGTGCAGGAGTATCTCCGGAGCGGAGACGCTACGGACGCCGCCATCGCCGCGGGGTACAGCGCGAAGAGCGCGGCCTCGACGGCCTCGAAGACGCTCAAAATGCCGGGCGTTATTGAGTACCGGCGGGAGCTGGAGAAGAAGCTCTTTGACGAGATGGGCATATCGAAGGCGTGGATCGGGCGGCGGCTGGTGGAGATCGTGGAGCGATGCACGCAGAAGACGCCGGTGCTGGAATGGAACCCGGAGACACGGCAGAAGGAGCCGAACGGATTCTGGGAGTTTGACGCGAACGGCGCGATCCGCGCGCTGCATGAGCTTGCCGAGCACATGGACTTTGCCGAGGGTGAGCAGACCGCCGCCGAGAGCATTGAGGACTGGCTTGCAAGGCAGGAGGGATCGAAGCTGTGAACCCATGCATTGCCAAGGACTATATCGAGAATTGCCTGAAGATCAAGACGAAGAGCGGGACGGTCGTGCCGTTCCGGCTGAACGACGCGCAGCGAAAGCTCTACGCCGTGGCGAAGCGGCAGCAGGACGCCGGAAAGCCCGTCCGGCTCATCATTCTCAAGGCTCGGCAGCTCGGCTTTTCCACACTGACGGAGGGCCTCATCTTCCACGCCTGCGCGACGCGAAGGAACGTAAACGCGCTGATCGTTGCGCACCGAGAGGACGCGACGGCGAACCTTTTCCGGATGAGCAAGCTGTTCTATGACGAGCTGCCCGCGCCGGTGAAGCCGATGCTGCGAGCCTCGAACGCGCAGGAGCTGGTATTCGAGAACCCGTCGAAGCTCCGCAGCGAGCGGGAGGCAAGGCCGGGGCTGCGATCCCGGATCCGCTGCGCGACGGCGGGCGGGCGCGGCATCGGACGAAGCGACACGCTGCAATGCGTCCACCTTTCGGAGTACGCCTTCTGGCCGGACGGCGCGGACGGGAAAGCCTCCACGCTCGCCGGTATCTTACAGGCCGTGCCGAGTCTGCCGGGCACGATGGTCGTCATCGAGAGCACGGCAAACGGCTTTGAGGACTTCAAGGAGCGCTGGGACGCCGCAGTTGCGGGGGAGAACGACTTTGAGCCGGTGTTCTTCGCGTGGTTTGAAAACCCGGACTACTCGATGCCGGTCGTGCCCGGCACGGAATGGACGCCGGAGGAGCGGGAGCTGCGGGACGCATACCGGCTGACGGACGAGCAGCTCCAATGGCGGCGCTGGTGCATTGCGAACAACTGCGGCGGGAGCCTGGACATGTTCCGGCAGGAGTATCCCGCCTCTCCCGGCGAGGCGTTCCTGCACAGCGGCACGGGCGTATTCGACAATGAGCAGATTGTTCTCCGGCTGGAGCGGCTGCCCGGACCCGCCGGGCGCGGGGAGTTTACAGACGGCGAGTGGACGGAGAGCGAGACCGGCGCGATCACGCTCTACGAGCTGCCGGAGGAGGGCGTTCCGTATGTGCTCGGCGGCGACACGGCGGGCGAGGGCTCGGACTACTTCACGGCCATCGTCATCGACAACGTGACGGGGAGGATCGCTGCCAAGCTCCGGCAGAAATACAGCGAGCCAGAATACGTCCGGCAGATCTGCGCGCTCGGGAGATTCTACAACGACGCGCTTGTGGCGATCGAAACGAACTTCTCCACATACCCGGTGATGAAGCTGCAGGAGATGGAGTACCCGAATCAGTACAGCCGCGAGCGGGAGGACACCTATACCCGGCAGATGAAGAAGAGCTACGGCTTCCGCACCGACCGGCAGAGCCGTCCGCGGGCCATTGCAAATCTGGTGGAGGTGTTCTCCTCACATCCGGAGTGGTTTACCGACCGGGAGCTGCTCGAGGAAATGCTGACGTTCTGCTACAACGAGGATCACCGCCCGGAGGCGCTCGCCGGGAAGCACGACGACCTTGTGATGGGCGCGGCGATCACCTACGCCGTGCGGCATCAGCAGCGGATGACGGTGCTCACAGAGCCAGAAAAGCCGCGGGAGAAGCTCATCGACCAGATGAAGCGGCAGAAGAGGGCGAGGAAGGCGTGGTGATGACAATCCCTCAGTCGGCTCCGCCGACAGCTCCCTTTGCACAAGGGAGCCTTACCGAGGCGGGAGAGAGTGCGCTGCGATCAGCTATTATACTACGAGTAATATTTCACAGAAATTTTTCGACCGGAGCGGGAAACTGCTCCGGTTTTGCTTTTTTCAAGGCCGGAACCGCCTGCTGCTTCAATGGGTTTGACGATTCGTGAAAAGTTCACAAAAAAGTCGCCGAGCACGGACAGATATTTCGGGTTAGCCTTTAATCAGCAGGAAAAATACATCGCGGCCGCGGCAGTACAGCGGCAGAAAGGACCCACATGGACGAGATCATGGAAGTCGAAACTCCGGAGGAGGGCTCGGAGGGCGGAGTCGTGACCGCAGAGACCGGCGCTGAAGCGGAGGAAACCGCAGGCGAAAAGAAGCAGGAGGCCGCCGAACCTGCCAGACAGAGCCGGGAAGAGAACGCCAGATTCCAAGCGGCGCGAAAGGCCGGGGAATCCGCCGGATTCCGACGGGCCGAGGAGCGCTACCAAAGCGCGCTTGCCAAGCTCGGGCTGAGCGATCCGGACGGCGGCGGGGCGATCGACTCGCTGGACGTGCTGGAGAGCTATGCCGACAAGGCGCGCGCGGCGCGGATCAAGAAGGCCGCGGCGGAGAGCGGGCGCACCGTGCAGGATCTGGAAGAGGAAGAGGACGCAAAAGAGGTCGTCCGCAAACAGAAGCGCGAGCGGGCCGAGCGGGAGAAGGCCGACGCCGAGGCAGAGCGGCAGAAGGACTGGATCGCCCAGGACGCCGCGGCATTCGTCCGGGAGCATCCGGACGTGGATATCTCCAAGCTCGACGCGAACGCGAAGTTCCGCAGGTTCTGCGGCAGCCGGTACGGGAAAGAGCCGCTGAGCGAGCTCTACGCCGACTGGCAGGAGCTTGTGGGAGAGGAGGCCGCCGCGAAGGCGGTGGAGAAGTCCGCCAGGAAAGCCGAACGCTCCACGGGAGCGGGCGGAGGCGGCGTATCGGCTGGGCTGACGGCCGCCCAGCAGAGGGAGCTTGACGAATGGAACCGCGAGTTCCCGCACCTGAAAATGACCGCCAAAGACTTTTTGGAACGCTGAAAGGAGAAGAATCATGCATCCTGTACAGAATGCGGACGGCGGCAGCGTGCTGCAGACCGCCCGCAATTATCCCATCGACGCGGCGACCGTGATCGACGCGGGCGCCGTGGTGAAGCTCTCCGGCGGCAAGGTCGTTCTGGCCGCCGCGGCGGAGACCGGAGGTATCCTCGGCATTGCCGCGGAGTTTCACTCCGGCACGGAGGACGCGCTCAATCTGCGCGCGAACGGCAAGTGGATCCTCGTATGCGACAACCCGACGCTCATCTTTGAGTGCGCCGCGCCGACGATCAAGGCCGCCTCCGGCAGCGCCACGACCATCGTGCCGGAGACCGGCGACGTGGACGCGGCCGCCGCGGACGACGCTTTCAACAACGCGGTCCTTGTGCTCAAAAGCAAGGCTGCGTCCAGCACGAACACCGACGCTGTCGGCACGCAGATCGTCGTTACCGATTATGCCAAGACCGGCACGGTGATGACCAAGGCCAGCGGCGGCGCGCCGGGCGCGGGCGATGTGTACGAGGTTTATCCCGTGATCGGCGCTGCCATCGGCGGCGTTGCGAGTCTCGGCGACAAGCGCCTCGGCATCACGCTCAAGACCGTGGGCGCGACGAAGCTGCGCTGCATCGGCCACGACTACGAGCGCGGCACCATTAAGCTCATGGCGATCGGCCATGCGCTGACCTGAGAAGGAGGAAAAGGAAATGCCTGCTAATTTTGGAAACTGGGCAACCGACAACTACAAGTTTGTCGGCAAGGCGTTCGACTTTGCGTATGCCGACCGCCTCAATAAGCTCTTGCCCGTCGTGGGCGAGGTGAACGCCAAGAGCATCGACTACGAGCTGACCGGCTCCGGCGGCTACGGCGAAGCGCCGCTTTACGACGGAAACAACCTGAACACCGGCTCGCTGCGCCGCGGCTTCAAGACCATCATCACGCCGGAGGAATTCTCACTCTCCATCCCCGTCGGCTACAAGGAAGCGAAGATCGACAAGATGGGCGAGACGAAGAAGGTCGGCTCGAAGCTCGGTGACAGCATGGCGCTGACGGTTTATCTGCATGTGCTGCGCATGTTCGCTAATGCCTGGAACACCGACGGCCGCCACAACGGCGGCGACGGCGTGAGCTGGGCCAACGCCGCGCACCCTGTCGCCTCCCGCGGCTCGAAGGGCCGCCGCTTTGAAGCAGACAGCGAGAGCGGGACCTACTCGAACATCACCACGGACGCGTTCTCCGTTGCGGCCATCACCGCGGCGCAGGCGCGCGCCAACCGCTTCGTGACGCCGGACGGTCTGCCGTTCCTGTGCGACTTCGACACCGTTCTCATCTCCCCCGAGCTGGAGGAGAAGGCGAAGAAGATGTTCGGCGAGAACTCCCGCCTGATGCCGATGCAGAATCCGGACGACGAAACAAACGCTGCGAACCCCGTGTACGGCATGCGCTACATCGTCATGGGCGGCGGCGCGGACGGCTTCACGAGCAAGCAGTGGGCGGTGTGCGACCGCCGGCTGATGAAGGAGCTTGTGAACATCGTCTACAACACGCGCCCGACGGTGCTGCAGTCCCCGCAGGACAACCCGCTGAAGGATCTTTACACCGCGTATGCCGACTTCGGCGTGGGCTGGGGCGACGCAAGACAGATTATTTTTGGTGACCCCGGTTAATGCCGGGACGACAATCCCTCAGTCGGCTGCGCCGACAGCTCCCTTTGCACAAGGGAGCCGAACCCCTCCGTCAGCCTCCGGCTGACACCTCCCCTGTTAGGGGAGGCAAGGGGGCCGCGGGAGCGTGTGAGGGAGAAAGGAAACGAATATGATGAAAATTGACCGCGTGCTCGCCGTTTCGGCGGGCACGAAGGAGACGAAGGTGGACTGCCACTGCCAGACCGTCGTTGTATCCAACAACAGCGCGAACGTCGTGTACATCGCGCCGTATGACCCGAACAAGGCGCTGACAGCCGCGGCGGGCTTCCCAATTCCGGCCAACACGGTGCTGCAGGTGCCGTTCGCCGCCGGAGAGCTGGCGGTCGTAGCCTCGGCGGCATCCACGGACGTGCGCTTTTTGCTGCTGGACTGAAAGGAGAAACGGTATGGACAACTTCTGGAAGGCCATTGTGACCGCGGCAGCCGCGGCGATGATGGCGTACTTCAAGCAGCTCGTTGTTCCGGTGGCGGTGCTCATCGCGGTGATGATCTGCGATTACGTCACAGGCATGACGGCGGCGTGGATGAACAAGGAGCTTTCGAGCCGTAAGGGCATTCAGGGCGTGATCAAGAAGGTCTTCTACCTGATGATCGTCGCCGTTGGTATGGGGGTTGACTACCTCATCACGATGCTCGGCGGCAAGCTCGGCGTACAGCTCGATGTGAATTTCGTTGTAGGTCTGCTGGTGATCGTGTGGCTTATTATTAACGAACTCATCTCCATTCTGGAGAACAGCGGGAAGATCGGCGTGCCTATGCCGGACTTCCTCATGAAGCTGCTGGACCGCCTGAAGCAGACCACCGAGAAAAAGGCGGAGGTCGAGGAAGCTCCGCCGGATAACTGATTATGTGAGGGAAACAGGGCGGGGTGACTCGCCCTGTTTTCGGTAAAAAAAGACTCCTTCCGTCTGCGGCGTTGCCGCAGCCACCTCCCTCGGGGAGGGAGGCAAGACGAAGGAGCGGTAAGGAGGAAACGATATGACGCTCGGAGAAGCGAAAAACAAGGTATACATGCTCCTCGACGAGCACAGCGCGGGCGGAGAGATCGAGCACGACGAGGACATCGAGAAGAAGATGACGGCGTTCTTCGACATGGCGCAGAAGACGCTCGCGCAGATCAGGAAGATCCTCCGGGAGGAGGTCATTGTCCCAACGTTGGGAAAAACCGTCTACGCCATGCCGGAGAATTTCTACTCGCTGTACCGGATATGGGCGGACGGGAAGAATGCGACACGCCGCTTCCGGTGGATGGGCGGGAAGCTCGTCATTCCGGAGGGGTACGCGGAGGTGACGGTGGAATATTTCGCCATGCCGCAGACGATCCCGACGGACGCGCCGGACAGCTACGAATTTGAGATCGCGCCGGACGCCTGCGAGTGCATGCCGTATTATGTGGCGGCGCAGCAGCTTCTCCCCGATCTCGTGATGGACTACGGGGCGATGCTCACCATGTACGACCGCGCGGTGTCGCTCCTCAAGGTGACGCAGCCGGGCGAAAACCAGAAGATCGCGCAGAGCCTTTTCCGGGGGTAAGCCATGGCGAAGAAAACAGGGGTAAGCATCCGGCAGAGCGTATATAAGACGTTCCGCGGCGCGGACTTTTCCACAGACCCCTCACTCGTGGACTATTCCCGCAGCCCGCTTTGCACGAACATCGTGGCGGACGGCGGCGGGATGCCGCAGAAGCGGCTCGGCTGGCGGAAGCTCTGGCAGAAGGACAAGCCGGTTTACGGCCTGTTCGCCGGAAGGTTCGACGGCGCGGAGAAGAAGCTCGCGCACATCGGCACGGCGCTCTATGCCTGGGACGACGAGACGGCGCCGACGGAGATACTCACAGGGCTGCCGGAGAGGCGCTCACGCGCCGCGTATCTGGCCGGGAAGCTCTGGATCGTAACAGGGGCGGGGTTCTATGTATACGATGGCACAGCGGCGCACAGAGCCTCACAGAATGCCTACGTCCCGACGACCGTTATCACGCGCAGTCCAACGGGCGGCGGGCAGAGCTATGAAAACGTAAACATGCTGACGCCGTACCGGAAGAACGCTTTTCAGACCGACGGCACAGCGACGGACTTTCAGCTTGACGGAGACATCGACGCGACAGGCACGGTGCGCGCATGGGTGTTCGGCGAGGAAACAACGGCGTTCACGCTCGACCGCGAGAAGGGCATCATCAAGATGAGCACGGCTCCGGCAAAGCCGACGGCCGGCTCGGAGGACGGGCTTGTGGTGGAGTTTCCGCATACGGTGGCGGGGTACACCGACCGCATCGACAAGTGCACGATCATCACGACCTACGGCATCGGCACGAACGACCGCGCGGTGCTCTCCGGGAACGAGGATCTCCCGAACGTGGACTGGACGAGCGGGATGAACGATCCGACGTACTTCCCCGATCTGCTGTACAACGAGGTCGGGAGCGAGGCCACGGCGATCCTCGGGTACTGCCGTCTCGGAAGGTCGCTCGGCATCGTGAAGGAGGACAACGGGCAGGACAGCACGATCTATCTGCGCACCGCAGAGCTGCAGGACAGCGAGATCGCGCAGCCGCAGCAGCAGGCCGTGGCGGGCGTCGGCTCCATCGCGCCGGGGAGCTTCGCTTCGCTGCTGGACGATCCGCTGTTCCTGTCCCGCAACGGCGTTATGGCCGTGGCGACGAACAGCTACACGAGCGAGAAGATCACGCAGGGCCGCAGCTTCTATGTGAACAACAAGCTCAACGACGAGCCGGAGCGGGAAAAGGCCGAGGCGGTGATCTGGAACGGCATGTATATGCTTGCTCTCCCGAACGGCCACGTCTACGCGCTGGACGGGCGGCAGAACAAGACGTACCGGAGCGCGGCGCTCGGCGACTATGTATACGAGGGATACTATTTCGAGAACATCCCCGCCTCCTGCTGGCTCAACCGGCGAGCGGGCGCGGAGGAATCGCTGTACTTCGGCACGGCGGACGGGCGGATCTGCAAGCTCAACACGGACATCGAGGACATGAGCCGCTACAGCGACGACGGCGCGGCCATCTCCGCGGTGTGGGCGACGAAGTACGACGACGACGGCACGCCCGCGGTGCTCAAGACGCTTTTAAAGCGCGGCTGCTGCGTGACCATCAAGCCGTATGCGCGCTCGAGCGCCGAGGTGTACATCCGCGCCGACCGCACCGGCGGGCACGAAAAGAAGGTTGCCGGAAAGCCGATGGACATTCTGGACTTTTCCGACATCGACTTTGAGCGCATCACGTTCAACACGGACGAGAGCCCGCAGGAGATCTTCCTCAACCGCAAGGTGAAGAACTACAAGAGATTGCAGATCATCGTCCGGAACCAGGAGCCGAACGAGGGCTTCGGCATATTCCAAATCACAAAGCATTATGTGACGGGCAATTACGCGAAGAGGTGAAGACATGAGCATACAGGAACAGAAGATCACGGAAGCCGCCATCGCCGCGAACGGCGTGCAGAGCCGGCCCGACAAGCTGACCGGCACGGCGGCGCAGAACAAGAAGGTATTCGACGCGCTCGTGACGGCGGTGGTGAAAGAGCGCTTCAACGCCCTGCTCGACGAGCTGATCGGCCCGACTGCCGCGGCGCAGCTCGGCATAACGACGATCCCCGGCTTTTCGGCGGGGAACGTACAGACGGCGCTTGAGCAGATCGTACAGGCGATGCAGGACGTGACGCAGGGCAGCGTTACGGACGGGAGCATCACGCTGGCAAAGCTCGCAGCGGAGGTGACGGCCGTGGCTCTCGGCGGCGCGGCGGCGAGCCATACGCACGGCGCGGGAGATATAAACTCCGGCGTTCTGGACGCGGCGAGGATCCCGGTGCTGGACGGCACGAAGCTCGGCGCGGGAAGCGTCGGCACGGCGCAGCTCGGCGCGGCGGTGGTGACATCGGAAAAACTCGCGGCGCTCTCGGTGCTCGCAACGCACATCGCGCAGGGCGCGGTAACGGCGCAGAAGATCGCGCCGGGCGCAGTCACGGCGGATAAGATTGTCGCGGGTGCTATCATCACGGCGCTGCTCGCGCCGAACGCCGTGACCGCCGAGAAGCTCGCGAACGATATTCCGTATACAAAGTTCGGCCTTGCCGCCGATCAGGTGCGGCACATCTACACCGGGACGAGCGAAACGCCGCCTGCCGGGTGGCAGCCGGGCGACATATACCTACGGTATTCTGTGTGAGGTGAGCGGGATGGCATGGAGCAAAACAGCGCCAGAGCTTCCAAGCGGCAGCGCGTGGGAGCAGACGATCACAAAGACAAACTTTTTTGAGCAGAACTGGTTTGTACTGAGCGGCGAATACTCTATTGCAAGGCTGGAAGGGAAACAGTTTGCCGTCCGTGTTTTGGTGTCCCCAAGCGGCGGTTCTTACGGCAATCATCCGGAGTACGGCACCTTATATCTCCGCTGCGACATCGGAAGTGTTCGGGGGACAGCTGAAACGCCCGGCAATCTCCCCAAAACGCCAACGTATTGGTATTTCGTTGGAGAAGCTGATGCGGGGACGGAAATCACCGTTGTTTACGGGGCAGCAGACACCTCTTCCAGCCAAAGCAACGGCACGGTCAAGCTGACTGCTCCGGCGCTGCTCGGCGATGTGCTGTATTTGAACGTGAACGGCGCGGCGAAACAAGTGACGCGCGTTCTGCTGAATGTCAACGGAACGGCAAAAGAAGCCCTTGTCAAGGCCAATCCATAAGGAGGAACATGAAATGAACGGTATTGACGTTTCCGAGCATCAGGGCGATTTCGATTTCACGCCGTACAAGGATGGCTTCGTCATCATCCGCGGCGGCTACGGTATCCGAAATGCCGACAAATGGGCGGAGCGCAACATCGCCAAATGCGACGCGCTTGGTATCCCGTGGGGCATCTACTGGTACAGCTATGCGCTGAATGGGCCGACGGCTAAATTGGAGGCGGAGCGGTGTCTGCGCTTTCTCAATGGCCGGAAGCCCCGGCTCGGCGTGTGGTTCGACATGGAGGACGCGGACGGGTACAAGGCATATAACGGCTTCCCGTCTAACGAGACGATAACCGCGATGTGCAAGGCGTTCTGCGCAGCCATGGAAGCGGCCGGGAACAAAACCGGCGTATACGCGAATCTCGACTGGTTTGAAAACCGAATCGGGGACACGGGGTATGAAAAATGGATCGCCGCGTGGGGCTGGAACGACGGGGAGCATTATCCCGACCTTTCCGGGCAGTGCGTCATGCAGCAGTACCGGGGCAGCCCGCTGGATCTGGATATTTTGTATGTGCCGCTTTCGTACTTCGGGGAGCGGGAGGAGCAGAGCCCCTCCCCTACGGATCCCGATGGGAAAGACGGGGCGCTTGTGAGCATTCCGGCGATGGCGCAGGAGGTGCTCGACGGAAAGTGGGGCAACGGTGAGGAGCGAAAGCAGAAGCTCGGCGCGTGGTTTTACGATCTCGTGCAGGGCGAAGTGAACCGTATCTTGGGGGTATAACATGCGAAAAAAGAAGCAGAGCAATGAGCGGGTGATCGTCGGGTACGACTACTCCACCCGCGAAATGCGCGAGGAGACGGCGGACGCGCTGTTCCGCCGGGCGAAGAACGCCCGCACCGCCGTGGAGATCGAGTGGGAGAAGTGTAACGACTACTACAACGGCATCCACGACGCGACGAAGGAGATGGTCGAGTACTGCCGGGCGAACGATGTTCCGTGGATCCCGGCGAACATGCCGGATCCGTACATTCTTGTGGAGACGCAGATCAACCCGAACGTGCCGGAGCCGGAGTTTCGCGGGCGCGACGACGATCTCGACAGCCAGAAGGCGAAGCAGCGCGAGTTTGCCGTGCGCTACATCATCGAGAACAACCGCCTTTCCGACATGAACACGCGCAACGAGCGCCGGCTTCTCAAGCTCGGCGATGCGTTCTGGAAGGCGTACTGGGACCGGGACATGCGCTGCGGCGTGAACGAGGGCGACATCCGCATCCGGGACATTCCGACGGAGGCCATCTTCCCCGACCCAGCCATCCGCGACGGCGGATTGCAGGACGGGCAGTATGTGGACTATGTCTACACGATGCACAAGGTGAAGTTCTGCCAGGTGTTTCGCCGCGAGCTGGAGGAGCTGGGACTGACGGCGGACGACATTCTCACGGAGGACTACGTTTCACGCACCGGCGTATTCGATCTCACGACGGCCATCAACGATCTGGACGACACGGTGCAGGTGCTCGAGCACTGGTTCCGGCAGCCGTGCGACACGGAGGAGGACGGCGAGACCGTCCCTGCCGGAGCGGTGGCGTGCTCGATCCTCGCGGGAGGGCGCGAGCTGCGCTACATCCCGAACTACTGGAAGCGCACATGCAAGCAGAACCGGCTCTTCCCGTTCGTGCATTACTGGCGCATTCAGGACGAGAACCGCTTCTGGAACAAGAGCGAGCTCATGCCGATACTCGAGCTTGTGGACGCGGCCGACCGGAAGCTCGCCATGAGCATTCTGAACGACACGTTCCTCGCAAACGATATCATTCTTGTGGAGGACAGCGCGCTTGCCGACGGCGAGGAGTTTACCAACGAGCCGGGCGCGGTGATCCATCTCAAGCAGAACCGCATGGGCGGCGTGCAGCGGCTCGGCGGACTGCAGAGCATAGCAAACGGCGCGATGGGCGTGGAGTTCTTCAAAAGCCAGATCGAGCGCGCCAGCCGAAACTACGACATCAATCAGGGCAGGGAAACGACAAAGGTCACGACGGCGACCGGCCTTGCGATGATGCGGCAGGACGCGCAGAGCCAGGCGGACATCAAGGGAGCGGACCGCGACGCCGGATTCGAGCGACTGTATGAGCTGCTCGACTGGCTGGCGCTCGAGTTCTTCGACGACGACCGGATGCTGTTTATCGGCGCGGACGAGATGAAGGACCGCGCGCCGCAGGCAATGCCGTTCAACGCTGACAGCTTCACGGCGGTCATGCCGAAGGTGCTGGACGCCGCCGGAAACGTTGTGCGCGAGGAGTGGCAGTACTTCCCGCGCGTGGACGTGACGATCACGGCGGGCGACAGCATCGCCCACGGCAAGGCGCAGACGCTGCAGGCGCTGCAGGCGCTCACGCAGAGCCAGATCACGGCGGAGAACTGGAAGCTGTTTGCCGCGCAGCTTGAGCTCATCGATCTGCCGGGCAAGCAGGAGATCATAAACGAATGGCAGCAGAGGTTCGCCGTACCGGCTATGCCGGAATCCGCCGGAGGCGGCGGAGCGGGAGCGCTCGGCGAGGCGGCCGCCGGCGGAGCGATACCGGGGGCGCAGACGCTGCCGCTGCTGGGAGGTGCACCGACGGCATGAAGTGTCCGAAATGCGGCATTGAGATGACGAAAAAGAACGCGGCGGAATGGGAGTGCCGCAACCCGAAGTGCGTTCGGTATCAGGGAGGAAAGAAGAAGGATGGCTAACTTTTGGGATTGGGTGAACAAGAAGGCCAACGACCGGTATGAAAATCGATTCACCGATGCCGCTACCGAAAAAGGCGTAGGGATCAGCAAAACGGATTATTCGAGCCCGCGGTCGAATAACAACCAGAGCGGGAATCTGTATGCGGAGGCGGTGGCCAAGAACGCGGAGAGCGGGGCTCCGTGGGTATCCTCCGCAGAGAAAGCCGCTGCGGCCGCGGCAGCCGGGGGGCTGTATGGCGGTCTCGCCGGAGCGGGACGCCTGCCGAAGCAGGACGGAGCGCAGCAGCCGACCACGACGCCGACGCAGCCGACCACGACGCCGACGCAGCCGGGTACGTCCGGCGGCAAGGTGACGTACATCGACCCCAATGGCGACGCGCAGAAGGGCACGACGGAAGGAACGCCGGAGGAGACGCCGGGCGAGCCGCAGCGGACGTATCTGGACGAGCTGCGCGATCAGTACCAAAAGATGTACGACGACGCGGTGAAGGCCAACAACGACGCGGCGAAGGCCGCCGCCGAGCGGGCTCTCGCGCAGGCGGAGAAGGGCGTCGGAGAGCTCGGAGACCAGTACGGCAGTCTCAACAAGCAGCTCTACCGGGATTACATGGAATCCCTGCGCGTGCTGCCGCAGGAGATGGCCGCACGGGGTTACAGCGGCGGCATGAGCGAATCGGCCCGGCTGGGGCTGGATACGGCCTACGGCGAGCGGCTGAACGAGAACGAGGCCGCGCGTATCGCCGCCATCATGCAGCTGCGGCAGCAGGGCGCGGACGCAGAGTATCAGGCGAACGCCGCGCGGGATCAGGCGAACGCGCAGGCGCAGCAGAATCTCTACGCGAACATGATGAATCTCATTCTTCAGCAGCAGCAGGACGCCGCGACGAAGGCACAGAACATGGCACAGTACGGCGACTTCTCCGGGTATCTCGGGCTCGGCTACACGCAGAGCGAGATCGACCAGATGCAGAAGGCGTGGATCGCGGCAAATCCGGAGCTGGCGAAGACACTGGGGTATGTCAAGACGCCGGAGCCGGTGTACAGCTCTTACAGCGGCGGCGGGAAAAACAACACGCCGAGCGATGAGCAGAAGGCGAACGGAAGAGATCTTCTGAGCGAAGCGATACAGCTGAAAAATGGCGGGACACCGTACAGCCAGATCGCCAAGGCACTCGACGAGGAAGCTGCCGCGGGAACGATCACGACGGCACAGGCGGAGGCGGCAAAGCGAGCGGCGATAAGCAGCGGGCTGGATAACGCCTATGCGTCGATGAAGAAAAACACAACGCAAAAAGGCCCCGTCTCCGGAGGGAGACTGATCACTGAGGGCGACTTTTACAGCCAAATTCTCGGAGGTAGAAAATGAGCCTTACGGAAAGAATCTACGGAAAAGAGACAGCCGGAAAACCGGCTGTCTCTTCGGACACTGAGAAGAACCTGTATACTGCGGCGGCGAATAAAAAGCCGTCGCTCGCAAACCGCATTGCGCAGAACGGCGGGCAGCCGACGCTATACGCTGACGCCGCAGCAAAGCAGAAGCCGTCGCTTGCAAGCCGCATCGAGGCCAACGGCGGGACACCATACGCCGACGCGGCGGCGCAGATGAAGAGCGGGAATGCGGCAAAGGGCACGAGCGTCGTTTTCAACAGCGTGTACGGAAAGGCGGATGACCGGGCGAGCTCGGCCGGCTCCGGGAAGTATGCCGGTATTCTCAAAGCGAGCGACTATACCGAGCTTTCCAAGAGCGCCGAGAGCAAGAGGAAGCTCTTCGGCGACGCCCGGTATGACTACATCAACAACATCGGGAACTTCCGCGCGCAGTCCGACGTGCAGCAGGCGCAGGGACGCGGGCAGGACTACGGGAAATACGCCTTCATGACCGATGATGAGATCGGCGTATACAACTACCTATACGCTACGCAGGGAAAGAAGGCGGCGAACGCCTTTTTGAGCGATCTTGAACCGGAGCTCGATAAGCAGTGGTACACCGGCACGAACCGGGCAACGACGGAGGCGCTCGGAAAGAACGCGGCGACGCGGACGCTGGCAAGCGCCATGACCGTTGCGGCGCAGCCTACCCGGACGATCACGAGCATGATCGCTATGGCGGACGATGCGGTGCGCACGGCGAAGGGGCAGGAGATCAACCCCTATTCCAAATGGCGGCAGGCGAGCAACATCACGCAGGAGCTCCGCGCCGACACCTCGCAGCACATCGAGGAAACGAATCCGGGGATGGGCGGCAAGGTCGGGAGCTTCGTATACAACACGGCGATGAGCGCCGCGGACAGCGCGGTAAATATGCTGGTTGCGAAAGGCTTCGGAGAAGCGGTAGGATTTTCCGGACCTGCGCTGATGTCGGCGACGAACGTCATCGGCTCGCTGGCGATGTCCTCAGAGGTGGCGTCCCTTTCCATTGCCGAGAGCAAGGAAAAGGGCTATTCCAACGAGGGGGCGCTCGCGCTCGGACTTACCCGAGGAGCCATTGAATTTGCCTCAGAAGCCGTCGGCGGCGAGTGGGCGATCAAAATCTTTAAACAGAACCCGCTGAATCTCGTGAAAAGCGTGCTGCTCGCTATGGCTCCGGAGGGCGTGGAGGAAGTGATGTCGGACGCGGCGAACGGCGCGGTAAACCTCGTGGTGGACGCGCTTTTCGGCACGCAGGAGAGCGGCATTCCCAAGATGCTGGAGTATTACAAGCAGAACGGCACGCCGTTCCAGAAGGAGCATCCGGAGCTTGCGACGTTCGCTGCCGTTCTCTCGGACAGGAGGGGCTTTCCTTCCTCGGCGGCGCACTTGCTTCCGTCGGCAGCAGCACCGTACAGAGCTACAGCAATAAACAATACGTTAACTATGTGGCGGAGCAGCTGGACACGACGGCGCAGGACGTCGTTCGGATGATGCGGGACGCGAAAACGGACGACCCTGGCGTGGTGTACGCACTGGCGGAGCTGGTGGACGCGAAGAACGCGGACGAACTCCGGGCAAAGGTCGGCACGGGGAAAGACATGGAACGCGCTGCGGCGTATCTGACGCAGCAGATGGAGGCAGGAGCGAGTTCCGATGCGAAGGAGAGTACTTATACTGCCAAGACGAAAAACGCGCCCGTGGGCGCACAGAGGGCGCAGAACGAAGGAAACAGCACGACGCCCGCGGCGGCGATCAACATTCAGGAGGGAATGAACAATGGACAGAGTACTTATCAGGGACGAGAAAACGGGTCTTATGATCTCCGTACCGGCGGACAAGCTGCCGCAGAAGGAGGAGCGCAAGCTCTCGCCGGAGGCCGAGCGGAAATTCCGGGAGGCGTGGGAGCGGACGCGCAGGCGGATCTACGGCAAGTAACTCCGGCGCAGCTCGGCATCCGAAACGGCGGCACGGAGACCGTGACCGTCGTGGACGCGCGGAAGCTCGGCGGGGACGCGGCGAGAGCGTATAATCTTCTCGCGGCGAACAATATCGAGCCGGTCGCGGTGCGCGGAGCCATTCAGGTGAACAACGGCTACGCGAACGCCTATACCGAGAGCGGGAGGGTGTTCTTCCGCGTGGACGCCGTGGACAGCCGCGGCAACGCCATCAGCCCGGAGGCGCTGGTGCGGCACGAGCTGTTCCACAACTACATCTCCGAGGAGGTTTTGCAGGCGTCGGACGAGGTGATCCGCGAGAGCATGACCGCCGAGGAATACGACGCGATGTATGAGAGCTACCGCGACGCCTACGCGAGCATTTACGATTTTGAGAACATGAGCGTGGACGAGATCGAGCGGCTGCTCACCGAGGAGATCGCGGCGGACGCTTACGCGGGGCTGAACTGGTTCTCCGGCGACGCGCCGGTGCAGGAGGCCGTGCGCGCCGAGACAGAAAGAAACGCCCCGGCCCGGAGGTCAGAGGCGCAGCAGGAGACGACGGGACCGCCGGGCCGAGCTACGGCGGCGGGCATCGGCGCCAGAACCGCCGACAGCGCCGCCCTGCGCCGCGCGGAGGCGCTCGAAAAGAGCGGGACGGACAATGAGACCATCCGGCAGGAAACGGGCTGGTATCGCGGCATGGACGGCCAGTGGCGGTTTGAGATCGACGACAGCAAAATCAAACTGAGGTACGAGGCATCGGCAGAGAATGGGCGAGAAACGATCCCCAACTACACTACGCTCGGAAATCTGATCGATGCACCGGAGCTGTTCGCGGCGTACCCGGACATGAGAAATATGGACGTGGTTTTTCAGGATCTGAACGACGGAGCATACGGCGCGTACAACCGCCAATTTGATAGCATTGATTTGAGCAGAAAACTGAAAAGCAGTCAGTATGATCTGCTTGATACGCTGACACATGAAATTCAGCATGCAGTTCAAAACCGAGAGGGTTTCACGAGGGGGACAAACCCGACGTATTGGAGCAGGAAGCTGGAAAACGGATTTGACAGCCGTACGACAAGCCAAAAGAAACGATCCGCGCAGTTAGCAGAAAAATATAACCAACTGAAGAGCGCGGATCCGCAACTGATGAAAGCCGTGGAAGAGCTGGAAGCCATGACACCTACCGTGCCTCGCGGGGAAGTGGACTGGGACACCCTTGAACAACTCACGCCGGATCCTCCGGAGTGGGAACGATACGACGCAAAGAGAGAGGGTATCCTTGAAAAATACGGAGATCGTGCGTATGAGTACATGGACACGGTATCTCAGGCAAGAAGCATACAGGGCGAGGGAGGACGAACGCCGACGCAGCTTTACTATGCTACCGCCGGGGAGATCGAGGCGAGAGATACCGCTGCCCGCCGCCGGATGAGCGCCGAAGAGCGAAAAAATACGCCGCCCGGGCTGGGCGACGCGGATACCGTGTTTGCGGATGGAAATACAATGGCCGCTTATGCGGAAGCGAACGGGAATATTCGGCGGAACAACATCGAATACGCTGACAATGCGGCACGGAACGCGGCGCAAAAGGCGCTGCACGATCGTATGGTCAGCGAGGGCAAAACGCTTGACTTGACCGAGAATCGAGAGGCGGCTTCGCAGTATTTCCCGAATCTTCGTTCTATGCCGAAAGCGGAAAGAACGGCGATTCTTCGAGAAAGAATCCAGACACTCAAAAACGATCTTCGCACATATCTCAATCAGCTTAAAGGCGTGAACTTCGAGTTTGAGATCAACGGCAACACTATCGAGGCAACGGTTTATAACGCCGGGGTTAAGGAGGTCTTGCAGAACCTCACGCAGGACAAAGCTGGTATGCTATCGGCGAGTGAGGAAATATTCCGAAATGCGGAATACCTTTACAGCACGCAGGATAAAACGGGAAGTCCAAACGTTACCGGTTGGGATTACTTTTATGTTCCAGTAAAGATTGGCGGCGATACCGTAGGAGTGCGAATTGCGATAAGAAATATGGCGTTCCCGACAGAAAGCCAAATCTACAACTGGGGCATAAAAAGAGAGGACACGTCTTTGGACGGTGTTGGACTCATGCCCGGAGGCAGAACTTCCGCCGATGTCTCATCAGACGTATCCTCTACGGCTACTATACGCCAGACGGAGGGGAATAGTCAAGAAAAATCTTCCGGCAAAGCGAGCGTGGAGGTATCCAGGATCAACAACCGCACAGCCGCGGAGCTCCGGCGCGAGTATGAGCGACGGATGCAAGAGTACCAGAAGGCAACGCAGCGGGACGATCAAAGCTTCCCGTATATTGACGAGATGAAGTGGATGCAGGCGGCGGAGAGACGGCTCGCGGAGCTGGGCGACGGAAAGCACAGGCGCAGGACGGTAGGAAGCACGAAGCGCGACATTATGCAGCTGTTCAGCACGGACCGGGCGAACCGCACGGACGTGGAGCGGGTACTCAACCGGAACATCGGAGAGATGATGGCGCAGGGCGAGATCCGAGGCGACGCGCTGGATACGCTTGTCAACGAGCTGCTGCAGACCGGGAGCGTTGTATCCTCCTCGAAAAACAGCCCGTGGATCGATGAGACCTACGAGAGTATCCGGAACGATCTGAAGGGCGGCAAGCTCTATGTATCGAAGGATATGTGGCGCGATTTCAGCAAAGACGAGGCGCAAGAGCTGCGCGAGCGGGCGAGAGCGGCAGGGATCACGCTTTCCGATAACCGGAGATACACGCCGCCGGATGTGCGGAATATGGAGCTTGCCGAGAAATACGGCGAGACGCTTTTCCCGACGGACATTTCCGCGCCGGATATGCTGCGAAACATCATCTACTGCGCCGAGCAGGGAGCGAACGAGAAGCAGACGCTCGCGGATCGGCTGTGGGACGAGGCGCAGCAGGAGGGGCTCGGCGAGGCAAGAGAACACGCCTACGAGAGAATGGTGAACGATCTGCGGGATAAAACGGAGGTCATACTGCGCGAATTTGCCGAGGACAACCATCTGAAGCTGAAGGAGCAGACAAAGACCGAAGCAAAGCCTGTATCCTACTTCGACCTGAAGAAAGCGCCGGCCAAGGAGTTTGACCGCAAAAAAGGAGACTACAACATCATCGGCGAGATCGGCTCCTATACAAAGGAGATTGCGGAGCTGGAAAACGCGCTCGAAACGGAAAACCGGTATGTGATCTCCGAAGGCGAGGCGAGATACGAGGCACGCATCGAAGAGGAAAACGGCGTGCTGTATGCCTCTGTCTGGAAGAACGGCGAGCGCCTCGCCGGCGCGTCGAGCCGGAAGCGGAAAAACCTCCCGAACTGGGCGGCGATGGAGATCCGAAAGGACGTCGGCGCACAGATTATGTTCCATCCGGGACTTGAAAACCGAGGCGAGAGCTACAACGCCGATCTCAAGGCCGCCGAGGAAGCCGGGTATCCGGTGTTCGAGAAGAAGAACGGCGAGAAGGTACAGACCGTGCCGTTTTGGACGTGGCTGAAAAGCAAGGAGTACGGAAACTACGGGCTGGTCATCGACAAGACCAATGCGCAGGACGCGGACGGGAATCCCATTGTATTCGCGTACTACTTCAACAAGAAAAAAGGCACCGGAAAGGTAGTGATGGAGAGCAGGGAGACGGCTTACGTCGTGGACGGCAAATATTCAGACCCGGATGTTGCGGAAAAAAGAGCCGCCCGGATGAAGGACGAAGAGTCCGAGGCGATGCGCGCCGAGGAGCGCGAGGCGCTGTGGAGAGAGACGCAGAAGGGCTCGCCGTTTGAAGCGCAGCCGAACGCCACGACGGACACCAGAGAGCGGGTCACGAAAGCGACGTCGGCGGGCGTGCAGCGGCTCTTCCAGCAGCTCATCTCCAAGGGAAAAACCGAGGTATCCACGCAGGGCGAGAGCGGGATCCGGACGTACACCGCGAAGATGAACACGAACGGCGTGGAGTACTGGGTCGATATCTCCGACGGCCGGCAGGACGTGCAGCGGTTCCGGGAATTTGAAAAGGAAAAGGCTGCGCAGCTCGCCGCGGAGTGGATGGACAAGGAGGCCAACCGCGCGTACACCGCCGCGAACGAGAAGCGAGCCGAGGCGAGACGGGCGGAGCTGAGCGCGGAGGAGAACGCGAAGATCGCCGAGTTGTTCGGAAATACCGAAGAACTCAAGACGGCGGAAACGCCGGAGGACGCGCCGAGCCCCGGCGAAACGGCGGAGAGCCGCGTCACGGACGAGATCGTAAAGGCGGAAAAGAGCTTCCGCGAAAGTCTTGCAGACGTCACGCACGGAGCTATGCGTATGTTTGTAAACGCCGGGGAGACGGTGCGCCGGATCTCCAAGCAGACGAAGAACAAGAGCCTGGAGGGGTACTACTTCAACGCCGGGGCGTACTCCCAGCGGGCGGGAAACTGGATCGCCAAGGGCGGCGCGCGCACCGACATCAGCGGGCACAAGACCGGCGAAAGCCTTATGGACATTCTCGGGGATATCATGAAAACCCCGGAAAAGTACAAGGACTTTCAGCTGATGCTCCTGCACCGGAACAACGTGGACCGCATGCGGTACGACAGCACGGAAGAGGTCCAGAATCTCACGAAGTGCGTGACGACGATCGAAGATCTCTACCCGAAGCTGCGCGGGCTGGACAACGACTATCTCTACCAAACCGCCGTTCCGGGAGACAAGCGGGATATGCTTTCGAGAGAATGGAAAGAGACGGTGCTCGATGAGCTTCTCAACGGCGAGATGCCGGAGATCGCGGACATATCCGAGGCGGCGCAGATGCTCATCTTCACGCGGCAGAAAATCAGCGAGGCGAAAAAGAACGGGCTGAAACCGGTGTTCGGATACGAGGTCACGGCCTACGACAGCCAGCTGGAAGCCGAACGGCTGCTGAAAGCCAACCCGGAGTTTGACGCTCTCGCAAAGAGGGTGTATGCCTATTTCGACGATCTTCTGCAGTACCGCATCGACGCCGGGCTCGACACACAAAAGCATGTGGACGCGATGAAGAAGCGGTACCCGAACTATGTGCCGACGATGCGCGTGGAAGGCACCGAGGGAAAGACGGCGCGGCGGGCGCGGAGAAACGGCGGCATCGTCGTATCGAACGCCATCGGACGCGCCGTGGGCGGTGACGCCGTCATCATGCCGCTGCACACGGCAATGAGCCGAAAGACGGTGGCGGTGATGAAAAACGCCGGTCTCAACCAATTCGGCGAGCAGCTTGTGCAGTCTTGGAACCAGGACAAAAGCATTCCGGGCGTGAACAAGGTGGAGCTGCTGGACTATTCCTCGACCGATCAGTATGTGGACAGCGAAGAGCTGTATGTTCCGGTCACAAACAATGTGTTTTCCGTTCTGCGCGGGAATGACCGGTACAACATCACGATGGACGAGGGGCTGGCACAGGCGATGAATGCATTTCAGCCGGACAAATACGCCAATTCCGACGTTGCGAAGCTGCTGAAGAAGGGCAACGACCTGTTTAAGGCGCTTTGCACCGGATATAACCCGATCTTCATGGTGCGAAATCTTGTGCGAGACGCGCAGGACGCGGCGTTCTACTCTACGGACTCGGCAACATGGGCGAAAATGTTCCCGTCGGCGTGGAAGCAGATCGTGACAAACGGCGAGATCTGGCAGCAGTACAAGGCGCTGGGTGGCTCCTACGCCTCCATGCTGGACTATACGACCGGCATGGTGAAGGAGCCGAAGAGCGCCGCCGGAAAGCTCGCGGCAAAATATGAATCGCTGGGGCAGGCTATTGAAGCGGCTCCCCGCCTTGCGGAGTTTATGACCATCCTTGCCAACAAGGGCGGGAGCAAGACGGCGGACGGGGTGAAAACCGGGAAGTTCACGCAGAGCGACCTCATGGAGGCAATGCTCGGCGCGGCGGATATCACGACGAACTTTGCCCGAGGCGGCACGGTGACGAAGATGCTGAACAAGTACCTCGTGCCGTTTCTCAATCCGTCCGTGCAGGGCGCGGACAAGTTTGTTCGGAACATCACCGACCGGAAGGGCTTCAAGGCGTGGGCGTCTCTTGCGATCAAGGCGGCGGCGCTCGGCATTCTGCCGGAATTGCTCAACGGGCTGCTGTACCGCGACGATGACGAGTGGGACGACATCCCCGACCAGACGAAATCGAACTACTACCTTTTCAAGCTCGGCGACGGCTACTGGATGAAAATCCCGAGGGGCCGAGCGCTGGCGGTGTTCTCGGCCGGAGCGACGTATGCGCAGGAAAAGGCGAAGGGGAACGACCCGAAGTTCTCCGACGTGATCGAGGTCGTGAAGAGCAACGTCGCCCCGACGGACATTTTCAACCAGAACATCGCGACGGCGTGGACGCAGACAAAGCTCTTCAATCCCGACAACCCCGGCACGACATGGTACGGCGGGAACATCGAGAGCGACCGTCTGCAAAACTACCGGCCGGGCGAGCGGTACGACGAGAAAACGGACGAGCTCTCCAAATGGATCGGAAAAACGTTCAATCTGTCGCCGAAGAAGATCAACTATCTGCTGGACCAGTACTCCGGCGTGGTCGGAGATCTTCTGCTGCCGTGGCTCACACCGTCCGCGACGGCGAGCTCCCCGGCGCTGGCACCGCTCAAGCAGGCGTTCATGCTCGACAGCACGAGCACCAACAAGACCACGGGCGAGTACTACGATCTTCTGGACGATCTCAAGTACGACGCGAACGACGGCGACATCGGAGCGGGCATCACCCGGAAATACGTTTCTCATGCCGGCGACGAGGTGAATGACTACTACCAGCAGATCCGCGCGATACAGAGCGACGAGAACCTGACCAAGGCCGAAAAGAACCGGCTTGTCCGGGCGCTGAAATCGCAGCTCATCGAGCGGCAGAAGGAGATCATCGCGCAGGCTGAGCCGTACCGCGAGGCGGTGAGCGACTATCTCAAGGCGCACCCGGAGCTCTCGACAGACAACGACGCGGCCATCGCCGAGTACGCCGAGCTGTACGGCATCACCGAGGACCAGGCGGAGAGCCGCATGGACGCCATCGTATACCGCGAAGCAAACCGCGAGGTATTCGGCGCGGAGTATGCGCTGCGCACCTACAACGCGGACGTCTATGACAAGGCCCGCGCCGCGTATGCCAAGGGCGTTTCCTACGACACCTACTATGACTACTACTTTGCCACAAAGGAGATGCACGCCGACAAGGACAAGAACGGCAAGAGCATTTCCGGATCGAAGAAGGCAAAAGTTGTGGAGTACATCAACAGCCTGGACATTCCGCCGGAGCAGAAGGACGCCCTTTACGTTGCCGCAGGGTACACCGCGAAAAGCGCGAGGAATCAGAAGTGGAACGGAGGTTCGGGCGGCTCTGGAGGCCGGCGCGGGAGAGGAAAGAGGACGGCGCTCAAGGCCCCAACGCCGAAAGCGCCGGAGATCATCATCCCGAGGCCCGGCACGGCATCCTCCGCGAAGGCGGGCGGAACGTCCAAAACGCCGAAAGTGAGCGGGAACGTGATCGCGGACTTCACGAAGACGGCGAGCGGGACGGACATTCAGAAAGCCGTGACGCAGGCAAAGAGGAAGGCGCTCAAGGCAGGAAACCGGACGGTATACGTCGAGGAGGGCAGCCCTATCGACTACTTCCTCAAGTATGGAAAGTTGCCGAGCTTGAAGTAAAAAAAGGCTCCCCGAAAGGGGAGCCGGACAAAGCGCAGAAAACGCGCCTTGTGACGCTTGCAGCGTGTGCCACCACGGGCGCTCCGAAAGAAAGGAGCGGCAATGCAGTTAAGCGATCTTACGCGGCCGGAGGCGGAATACTTCCGGAAGGAATGCAATTTCACGCCGACAGAGCGCAGGGTCTTTGATCTACGGGTATCAGACAAAAGCATCGTCGAGGTGTGCATGGCGTTGAGCCTGTCCGAATCGGCGGTGAACCGGAAGATCCGGTGCATCAAGGCCAAAATGGCGAGAGTTTAGCGACAGTTTCCCGCAGCGAAAGAGGGAGCTTCCCGACAGGGCGGCTCTCTCTTTTTATGCAATGATTTCTTTAGACACCGGAGCGCTACGGTGGAAAATTTTTAAGGAGGAATCATCATGGAATACGCAAGCAAAGCCACGGGCGGGACCGCGCTGGGGCTCGGTATCGCCGGTACGGCGGGCTGGCTGCTCAACGGCGGCCTCGGCAACATCTTCGGCGGTCTCGGCAGCAACGGCGTGGTAGCTCCCGCCGTCGCCGGTCTTGCCGCGGGCATGGCGAGCCAGAAGTGCGGCGACGATGCCAACGTCTCCCGCTATGAGCTGAACCAGACGCAGACCATCGCGCAGAAGGACATGGAGATCGCCTACTGGCGCGGCCAGGACGAGACGAACCGCAAGATCACGGACGCCTACACCAAGCTCGAGAACCGCATTCTCGGCCTTGCCGGTGAGGTGCGCGCGAACAAGGAAGAGCAGGCCGCTCTGAATCTGCAGCAGGCCG
>ERZ1034855.265-NODE-265-length-25606-cov-7.774686_pt1 | contig 25606 bp, 28 predicted proteins | sample MGYA00520699_ERZ1034855 | MGnify/ENA primary metagenome ERZ1034855 (study PRJEB33766, sample SAMN09781730) | gut metagenome | biome: gut microbiome | host: Homo sapiens | place: Madagascar | study: EMG produced TPA metagenomics assembly of the PRJNA485056 data set...
AATCTGCCTCTCTCACATGTGCGTGAGATAGCACCATGGAGGCATAAAAAAATCAAGATGAATACGCGTTTCACTAAAAACCATGCTATAACAATATCGTAGATTGATGGGAAGATGGCTTTTACCGGACAGAAAGTCGTCTTTTTTTATATCTACGTGGTGTAATTTCAGTGCTTTATTGTTGGTTTTCGGCTGTTCTTACAGGGTGCATCTCCCACCAAAAATCTTGTGATAGGATTTACCTTTGCCTATTGCTTATTTTTTTACTTATAGAGTTATGGAAAGAAGAAATAAACCGTATAAAACTAAAGAATGGAAGGAAGTCAGAGAAAAAGTTCTGAGGATGGACAAAGGTTTGTGCCAAAGATGCTTAGGAAAGTACAAGCCAGTTCCTGGAAGACCGATACGAAGAACTAAAGCTGTTTTAGTTCATCACAATTTTGAATTATTGGAGTACCCGGAATGGAAGTACTCTATTTTTGTTACTGTGAATGGAAAAAAAGAAAGAAATCTTGTTTCTCTTTGCAATGAATGCCATGAAGAAATTCATGAGAGAACACACAAATCTAGATCTTTTGAAAAGAAAGAAGAATTCACTACTGAAGAGCGATGGGATTGAGGAGGAATCTTTATGGCTAAAAAAATAGTAAAGCAAGACTACAATAAGATGTTTGAGAATTTCAGCAGGGTTATTGCTGAAGATCCAGTTTTGAGCAAGGACGCTCTATTGTTTCAACAGATGACGGATTTTAATCGAATGGCTGAAATGAATGATGCACTCTGGAAAGATATTAAAGAGAATGGCTATATGTCAACTAATCCTAGAACGGGTGCTCCGATTGTAAATCCTGCTGTAGCCGCATTTAACAAAAATGCTTCTATGCTTTTAAAGGCGGCACAATGGATACAGGAAAAAACAAAAGGAATTTCATTAGATGGTGAAGAAAAGGGCTGGTAGTCCTAAGCCTACAATTAAAATTCCTAGAGATGTTGAAAGGTATCTGAAAATGGTTGAGTCTGACAAGCCAAAAGCTTGTAAAGACCAACACAAATTAGCAGCATTAGTTCGTAAAGCTTTTGCCACGGGTGATATTTATGTAGACACAAAACAGTACAATGCCTACATAAATATTGGGAAAGCAATGTTCCCGACATTGTTTCCATGGCAGAAATTCTTATGTTGTTTATTGCTATGCACATATTATGTTAAAGATGGTAGACCACGTTGGAATCATGCATTAGTTATGCTTGCCAGAGGAGCTGGCAAGGATGGCATGATAGCGTGGTTTTCTTTATGCCTTACCTCCAAAAACAATCCTGTAAAAGACTACAACATAGATATCTGTGCAAATAACGAAAGGCAGTCAATTCAGCCTGTTGAGGATGCGGTGCGGTTTCTGGAAAATCCAAAGTACAGAGAAGCAAACAAAGCTTCTTTTCACTGGACTAAAGAAACAATCAGAGGACTGCAAAACGGAGGAAAAATTACAGGACATACAAATAACGCTGCCGGTAAGGATGGATTACGTTCTGGATGCGTTATTTTAAATGAAATTCATGCATATCAGGAATATGCAAATATTGACGTATTCCTGACAGGTTTAGGAAAAGTGGCCAGCCCTAGATCAATATATTTTTCAACAAATGGTCATGTAAGAGAGGGTGTTCTGGATGATGAACTGGCGCAAGCAGAAGATGTTTTGAATGGAGAAACTACAGATGTAGGTTTTCTACCGTTTATTTGCAGAATTGATGATAAATCAGAAGCAAATGACGAGTCATGCTGGTACAAGGCAAATCCATCTTTACAGTACTTTCCGAATCTTCTGGATGAAACCAGAAAGGATTACAACAAATGGAAAGATGCTCCAGCGACTCTACCTGGTTTTATGGCAAAGCGTATGAATCTTCCGTCTTTGCAAAGCGCACAGGCAGTGGCTGAATATGAGTTAATCAAAGAAACAAACGTGCCTATTCCTTACGAAAAGTTGAAAAGGCAACGCTGTGTTGTTGGAATTGATACCGCTCAAACAACCGACTTTGCGAGTGTAAGTGCATTATTCAAGATAGACGGAAAGTTCGTTGTTTTGAATCATACATGGATATGTATGCAAAGTAAGGATATGTCGCGTATTAAATTCAAATCGCAATTTCCTAGGTTGGCTGAAATGGGTCTTGTTACGTTGATTGATGGTCCTGAAATCCCACCTGTATTGATTATAGATTTCATAGAAGAACTGAAACGCAATTATCTTGTTCAGAGCGTAGTATTAGACTCTTTTAAACTGTCTATTTTCATGGAAGGATTGGCAAACATTGGATTTACTACAAAAGTAAAAAATCTTAAGGTAGTTCGTCCTTTGGACGTTGGAAGAACACAGCCTGTTATATGTAGTGCCTTTGTAAATAAAAAATGGGTGTGGGGTGATAACCCTATGCTTAGATGGGCAACTAATAACACAAAAATTACTCCGTATGGCACTAAAGGAATGTATTCAGAAACGGGTGCATATACATTCGGAAAGATTGAACCGAAATCTAGAAAAAACGATTCGTTCATGTCACTAGCTCATGCGATGACAGAAGAACCTAACTTGCGAGAAAATTCTAAGCTGAATCCAAACTTATTTAAAGCAGTAATAGTTTCATGAGGTATTAAATGGGAAGAATAACAGATTTTTTAGAAAAAGCACTTTTTGGAAATAAACAGACAGTTTCATTGAACGACTGGGCTTCTGAAGAAGATACGTCTGAAACTATACAGGAGTTATGGTCTTACAGGCTTGCACTGGATATCGTTGCTGAAACATTAGGAACATTGCTTTCAAAATGTGAATTCAAAACATATCGAAAAGGAAATGAGATTAAAGCAAAAAATTACTATCTGCTGAATGTAGAAGCAAATCCGAATCAAAGCGCTGCAGAGTTTAAAAAACAGTTAGTCAGACGTCTTATTCTTAATCCGAATCATGATGCGCTGATTGTAAGTCTGGATGTGTTGAACTCAAAAACTGGCCAAGGATTATATGTAGCTTCTGATTTTCAAAGAGATCCTACTCAGATTTACGAAGCGGCATTTAAAAATGTAGAAATTGATGTTTTTGATGATGGCGGTATTCCATTAAAAGGAGTATTCGTTGGAAGCAAAGCTATTTATATAAAATATTCAAACAGTGAGTTATCTTATATTTTTAAAATGCTCAGAGAACAATATGCAGCTCTTATCGAAAATGCTATTCGTTCAGGAACATACAGGCAAAAATATGTATTAAGTCTTGATCAGACAGCAACTGCAGAACCAGATTTTGAAGCACATATTCAGCAAATAACAAATGATAGTTTCAAAAATTTTGTTGCCGGAAAGGAAGCAATCATTCCGATTTATGCAGGAATGAAACTGACACAGACTTCAGCTGGTGCAGATTTAGGGCAAAATGCATCTGTAGCAAATAAAAGCGTGAATTCGATTAATGACGAAGCTCTTTCAAAAGTTGGAAGAGCTTTTAATATACCAAAATCCGTCATGCTAGGAGATTTTGAGAAAGATGATCTGGAGAATTTACTGACATTCTCATTGGATGGAATTTCAAGCTTGATCAGCCAGGCATTTAACAGAAGATGGTATGGATACGATGATTATTCGAAAGGAACATTTTGCAGGCTGGATACCACAGGTGCAAGACATCTTGATGTTGTGAGTGTTGCCGGCATTTCTAATAACGTCATTTCATCTGGTGTGTATTCCATTAATGACTTGCGAACAAAGCTTAATGAACCGCTGATTGATGAAGAAATCGGAGATGTTCATTTTATTACACGAAACTATGCAGTTGTCGGAGAGTCCTACTTAGAGGATCCAACGAACAGCATTAATTACGAAAGTGGACAGGTTGGAGACAACAACACCACAAAACAAAAAGCAAACGAAGAAAGTGAGAAGAAAGAATGATTACTGCAAAATGTGAAGAAAAATCCTTAGTTGTAAATATTCATGGTGAAATTGGTCAAAGCTTTTTCGATTTTCCAGATTCAGAAAAAGAAGAAAATAGTGTAGCAAGTGTTAAAGACTTACAAGAGATCTTGAATAAAAACAAAAACATTCCTACCGTAAATATTTATATTAATTCTCCTGGTGGATCTGTAAACGAAGGAATTGCAATTTATAACATCCTGAAAAGAACGCGGGCATATGTTCGCGTTTTTATTGACGGCTTTGCCTGCTCTATAGCCAGTGTTATTGCTATGGCAGGCAATGCAATATATATGCCTAAAAGTTCTATGCAGATGGTTCACAATGCATGGACTGTTGCGATGGGAAATTCTGAAGAACTTAGAAAGGTTGCAGATGACTTAGACAAGATTAATGAAGTAGTGATTTCAGCATATATGTCTAAGTTCAAAGGTACAGAAAAAGAACTAAGAAAACTGCTGGATGATGAATCTTATCTAACTGCAGAAGAATGCCTGAAATATGGATTATGTACAAAGATTGTGGATGATTCTGAGAATACACAATCAAATGTAGAAGATGGCTTGGATGCCACTACAAACATGTTCGAAAACAAGCTGACAAAGCTTGTTTCGATAAAAAACGCTATCAAAGATCTTGATGCGGAGATAGTTGAACCTGAGACAGCCAACGAAGCGAAAGTGGAGGTAGTCAACGAAGGTGAAACAGTCAACGAGGCTGACAAATTACAGATGGCACACACGAATGTAACTGAAAAAGAAGTGCGTGACAATGTAGAAAAAACAAAACAGACAGAGCTTCAGAAATTTTTTAGTTACGTTCCTGGAAATTGAAAGGAAGGAAATTAAAAAATGAATCCAGACAAATTAATGGAAACAAATGAAGTGCTAGCCTCAGCTATCAAAGACGGTAACACAGAAAAGTTTGTGGATGAACTTCACAAAGTAATGAACAAGGAAATCCTTGACTCAACAAAAGAAGAAGTTCTTCGCACTTACAAAGAATTAGGATCAATCACAGATGAAAATGTATTAGCTTCCAGAGGAATCAATGCTCTGACAAGTGAAGAAAAGAATTTCTATAAGTCTTTGATTGACAGAGCAGAAGGAAAATTAACAGGTCCAGAAGTTACAATGCCGAAGACAACTGAAAACAAGATCTTCGAAGATGTAACAAGAGAACACCCTTTACTTGGAGCAATTAATTTTGTTAACTCCAAAGGTTTAACAGAATGGATTTTATCCAAGAATTTAGATTATGCCTATAAGTGGGGAGATTTAAACGATCCTGTAACTGAAGAAGCAAATGCTGCATTTGCAAAAGTAGAATTTTCTCAGTTCAAGCTATCCTGTTGGATTCCTGTTCCTAAAACAATGCTTGATCTTGGCATGACATGGCTGGATCAGTTCGTAGTTAAGTACTTGGCTGAAATTATGGCACGTGCGATTGAAAAAGCAATTATTGCTGGTACAGGCCAGAAACAGCCTGTAGGTATGATGAAAACAATTGATATTGAGAATCAGACTACACCAGCTGAAGACAAGGAAGCAACAGCAATTACAGAATTAAACACTGTTACTATTGGTGGAATTGCTGCACTGTTGTCTGATAACGGCAAGCGTAAAGTAGGAACAATTGATCTTATTGTAAATCCGATTGATTATTGGACAAAGATCTATCCGGCTATTTATTACACTGATGCATCTGGCAAAGTTTCTCTGACTAATTTGCCTCTCAGAGTATATCAGTCTTTAGAAGTTCCTTCTGGAAAGGCTATTTTCGGACTTGTTCCTAATTACTTTGCTACAGCAGGATTTGGAGCACCAAACGGAAAGATTGAATATTCTGACCATTACAAGTTCCTCGATGATGTACGTGTATTCAAGGCACGTGCTGTAGTTTACGGAACACCAAAAGATAATACATCTTTCTTAGTACGTGACATTTCACAGCTTGAACCAGCTGTTATGACTGTTAAAGTAAAAAATACTGCTGCAACACAGGAAACAAGCACTAAGAGCACAAAAGGCTAAGAGAGTCTGAGATATGTCAGTATTAAATGATGATGCGGTAAACAAGTTATTGTCTGAGATAAAGGCATATCTTGGAATAACTTGGAGTGATCCGAATGGAGATAACCTTTTAAAAACGTTTATTAAGTTATCTGCTAAAAGGTTAGAATCCATCTTCGGTGGAAATCTTGATTTTATCGATGGAGAAGAAGCTTATGAGCAATTGGCACATGAGCTTCTTTTAAATCGTGTCTTTTACCAACGTGAAAAAGCAGTAGACGATTTTGAAACAAACTATCGAAGTGAGCTTCTTACTTTACGTAATTACGGAAAGATTAAGCAAAAAATGGATAAAGAAAATGCTACATAACAATAAAACATATGACAACAGCAATCTTAGGGACCATTTAAAAGTCTTTAATGATGGAATTGTCCATTTTTACGAGTCAGAAGAAAGAGTCTTAGTTCGTGAAAAGGCTCATTTTTATTATTCAAGAGAATCTATTAGCTACGAAACCTATTTGAAAGCAAGTCAGAATACAAATCGTGCAGTGATTGCAATAGGCATCCTGGCTGAAGGAAACACTATTCTTCCTGGAGACATTGCAGAAATTGAAGGTAAGTATTATAAGGTTGACCATATTCAGTTTAAAGATTTTGGTAAACCGAATTACTACAAAGTATATCTGAACGAAGCAACAGTTCCTTACATGAAGGAGAACGAAAATGAAGAAATTTGAGTCGTATGAGACGTTTTGCAGAGAGTTGGAGAACGCTACAGGCTATCAGGTATATGACGAAAGAACTTCATCCACTGGTGTGAAAACACCATATATCGTTTGCCAAAGAATAAATTCTGTGGATTTTATGGCTGATAATAAACCCTTTATCAGAAGAGATAACGTTGCAGTGAATCTTCATGCTTTTCAGAAAAACAAATCCGTAAATGGAGAAAAAAAGAAAGCAGAAATAAAGGTTGAATCTTTCCTGAACGATTGTGGATACATTTTCGATAAGGATACAGACTGGCTTGAAGAAATAGAACTATACAAAGTGACGTATGGAGTTGAAATATGGCTAACGGAATGAATGTTGATCTAAATGATTTTGCAAAGAGAATGAACAAAATGTTCAACGAACTTGAGTCTGAAAATCTTTTGAAAGAGTGCCAGAAAACAGCAAAGAAAGTATGCAATGAGCAGAAAAAAGTTGTGAAAGCTTCTGCCAATGCAGATATCAAAAGAAACAGATTTAACTATGTGAACAATTTTGTAACACTCCCACTAAACAAAAAAGATGGATCCAAAGGCGCAGCTATATGGAATAAGCAATACACGCTGTCTCATCTTGTAGAAGATGCACACAAACTTGCGCCTTACGGTCACACAAATAATAACTATCACTTTTTCAAAAATGATGTTCCTACTGCAAACGAGGAATTTGCCAAAGGATGCAGAGAGAACATTTTAAAAATACTTAGAAATATTTAGAAAGGAAAAAATAATGTCTAAAGTAAAATTCGGATTATGTAATGTAGCACTTGCACCAAGAACAGTTGCATCTTCTGGCGGAAAGATTACTTATGGAACACCTGTAAAACTTCCTGGTGCAGTAAGTTCTTCAGTTGCAAGAGAATCTAGCCAGAATAAATTTTTTGCGGATAATATTCCATATTTTGTATCTAATTCAAAATCTGGTCAGACTATTGACTTAGAGGTTGCAGATATTCCACGAGAAATTCTAAAAGAATTCTTAGGATACATTGAGGCAAAGGGTGGTGGAATTCTGGAAACAAACACTCCAGTGACACCAAGCTTTGCTCTTTTATTTCAGGTAGAAACAGATGCTAAAGCACGTAAGTTTTGTTTTTACAACTGCGTAGCGGTTGAATCAGACGAAGAATATGACACTGAAGAAGAATCTATTGATCCTACTACTTCCAAACTCTCTATTACGGTTTCTGGAGAACAGGTAGAAGATCTGCTTGTCTTCAAACAAGTGGCTGAACAGGGTGACGAAAATTACGAAACATTCTTCACAACTGTGACCGTCCCTGAAAAAAAAGCGGAAATGTAAATTAACAGGAGGAAATTATGCGTACCGTAACAATTAATAAAGTTGAATATCCAATTATGGCTACAGGAGAAACAATTCTTATTTACAAAGAAGAGCTGAAAGGCGATTTATTAAAGGCATTTGCTTTGTTGGTGGATAGTATTTCCACCGGGCAGGTTCCATCACTGGATCTTGTTGCCAAGCTTGAGTATGCATTAATCAAAACAGTAAATCCAACAGCTTTTAAAACTTATCGCGAGTTTATGAAATCTCAAAAAAATATGAGTTTCTTTTTTAACGAAGGGAACCAGAAATCCATTGCGGAAGAATATGCTGATTTCTTTGAATTAGGTAATGAATCTGACAAAAAAGCAGAAGAACCAGAATCCACGAAAAAAAAAGAGAACCAGTAACCTCTGATGAGCTAATTTTAGCGTGCTTATCTTTAAATCTAACTTTGACAGATATAAGAGGTTTAAGGATTAGCACGCTTTTTTCTTTCTTGAGGACAAAAGCGAAAATTAACGAACAAAAAAATAAAGAAGAAAAAGAACAGCAGGTTAGACAAGCTACACAAGCAGATATTGACAAACTTGCTCGTATATAGAAAGAGAGGTGAATTTTGGTGGCAAAAGAAACTTTAGGAATGGCGATTGAGCTTACAGCCAATGTGAGCAATTTTAATGAACAGCTCAGAAAAGCAAGAGCAGAAGTGCAATCATTAACTACTCAGTTTTCCAACTACAGCAAAGCCGCTAAATTAGATCCTTCAAATTTAAATAACTACAGTACAGCTTTAGAAAGATTAAAAAGTAAACAGCAGAGTTATCAAAACATTGTAACTACTTTAAAAGCTAAAATTGAAACATTAAATTCCGCAAACGAAGGCCAGAAAAGAATTATTCAGGAACTTGAAAGTGTTCAGTCAAGGTGTAAGGAAAAAGTAGAAAGTTTAACCGAAGCTTACGGAAAAAATTCTCCTATAGTTCAAGGTGCTCAAGCTGCATATGAAAAACTTGGAACACAGATTGATGAAGCTAAAAGCCATCAGGTAAATCTTGAAAAAGAGATAGATAAGTCAAATACACAGTTAGAAAATGCACAAAGCCAGTTGGCTAAGACAGATGCAGAATTAAAGAATTATGCTGAAGGTGCAGACGATGCAAAAGAAAAGTCTATGGCTTTTCAGGTGGCTTTAGGTGAATTAGCCGCCAAAGCTATCCAAGAAGCAATTGAAGGATTAAAAAACTTAGTTACAAATGTAATTGAAACTGGCTCTGCTCTAGAAGATGCAACAGCAGGACTAGCAGCAGTATTGCAGGAAAGCAAAGATTCTGAAACAATTAAAGATTTAAGTGGTTATTTCCAAGAACTTGCGGCTTCTTCCACAAGTAGTGCAACTGAGATTACAAAGTATGCTACGGTTTTGGCAAATGCTGGTTATAGTTCTGATCAGATTAAAGACAGTATCTCATCCATAAATGATCTTGCCGTAGGTACAGGTGAGTCTTTTGAAGAAATGGCAAACATTGTTGTTGATGGTCTTGCGGCATTTGGAATGGCTTCAGACGAGGCGGATCACTTCGCTAATGTACTTGCAAAGTCAGCTATTTCATCAAATACCAATGTTTCTATGATGGGTGAAGCATTTAAATATGTAGGATCTGTTGCAGGGCAGTTTGGGTATTCTGTAGAAGATGTTGGTGTTGCTTTAGGTACTATGGCGAATCAGGGTATTAAAGCAAGTACTGCAGGTACATCTTTAAGATCCATTATTACTAGACTTGCAACAAATACATCTCACGCCAGAGAAGCAATCGAAGATTTAGGAATCAGCTTTTATGATGCAGATGGAAAAGCAAGGCCTTTAAGTCAGATTTTCTCGGAAATGAGAGAAAAAATGAAAGACATGACTGACGAGCAAAAGGCAAACATTGAATATACAGTCGCTGGTCAGCGTGCCATGACAGGTTTAGCCGCAATTCTTGGCGCATCTGATGAAAGTTGGAATCAGTTAACAGAAGATGTTAACAACTATAACGGAACAATCGAAGGCATGGCAGAAACAAAACTGGATACCTATTCCGGTCAGGTTGCACTCTTAAAGCACGAATGGGAAGCTGTAGCAAGTGAACTGTTCCAAGAAGCTGAACCGGCTTTAAAAGACATCATTTCTTCCTTGAAAGATGTTGTGAAATCAGAAGCATTCAAAGGAACACTTAAGGTGGCTGTAAAAGGACTATCGGCAGTGTTTAAATCTCTTGCAACGGTCATTGAGACAATTGGTCCTAGTGGCACAGTTGCGGCAGCAGGAATTGGTTCTATTGTTGCTGCGGTGAAAGGCGTGTCCACAGCAAAGGAACTGATTGGAGGATTTAATGCGGTTTTAAAAGAGACTAGTGCTGAGGCTAAAACTGCCAGTACTTCTACTGGTTTATTGTCAAAATCAATTAGTGTAGCTAAGGGCGGTTTTTCTGGACTTGCTTCTGGATTAGGCATATCTACTGGAACATTAGCACTATTTACAGCGGGAGCTATGGCGGCTGGTGCTGCAACAATTTATCTTGCAGATACCATGCAAAAATCAAACGAAGCATATATCGAAAATCTGAATTCTTCTTATGGTCTTTCGACTGCAATGAAACGTAATGTAGAAGAAATTGGCAATTTGAAAGAATCTTATGATGATGCAATTGAAACAACAAATCTGAATGTTCAAGCTGTTGAAAAATTGTATGCGAACTATGGGACTCTTGCGGAAAGATATGATGAATTAATTGACTCCAACGGAGAAATTAAGCAAGGTTACGAAGACGAAGCAAATACTATTATGACTTCTTTGGCACAAGCCTTAGGCATAGAAAAGGACCAGTTGGCAGAGATAGTGAAGGAACATGGAAACATGACTTCTGCTATTAAAGCAGAGATGGAAGTGAAGAAAGCAAATGCAATACTGAATGCATATGAAGAACAGTACTCAGAGGCTGTTAAGAATAGCCAAACAGCACTTGTAGATAAGCTACAGGCACAACAGGCATTTGATGAACAGTTGCCTATCACTCAACAGGCACAGGAAAACTTGAAACTTGCAGTTGCGCGATATAATGCGGAAATGGAACACTCTGGGCAGGTTCAGCAGTCTACTAAGGATGCTATGTCTCAAGCAATGGCTGAATATGAGACTGCAAAATATACATTAGACAGTCTGTCTGATGCAGTGACTACAGCTGATGACACATATAACAGTTATCAGAACACTATAAAGAACTATGAAGGTGTAAGCAGTGCCATTGTGGAAGGTGATGTTGAGAAAATCAGCGCTGCTTTGGATAACCTTATAAATAACTTTCAATACGCAGGAAGCGCTTCTGTAGATGCTTTGAAAAAGCAGGTTGAAGAAGCACAGACACAGTATGATGCATTACTGGAAGCACAGAAAAACAGTGATTCCAGTGTCACAAACGAAATGATTACTTCAGCTCAAAATTTGCTTGAACGAGCAAAAGAAGAGTATTCTAAAGCAGAAAATTTGGCTGAAGAATCTGGACGTCAGGTTGGTGAAAAGTATGGTGACAATGCAATTGAAGCTATTGAAAGAGATGAACCTACGTATTACGCAACAGGAAAGAAAAGCACTAAAAGGGTAAAGGAAGGCGCTGAAAGTGTAGATCTTGGTGAATCAGGAAGATGGAGTGCACTTGGATTTATTAAGGGTATTATATCAAAATACGGTGATGCCTATGATGCTGGCGCAGGACTTGGAAAGCAATCTAGAGCCGGTGTTAACGGTTATTTGGTGATTAACTCTCCTTCAAAAGTTTTGACAGAAAGCGGTGAATGGGGAGGAGAAGGTTTTATTAAAGGCATTGAAAATAAATTTAAAGATGTTAGAAATGTTACTGCTCAAATGGGAGAGGTTGCGAAAGATTCACTAAATGATGCTGTTAGAGAAAATTTAGTTAATACTTCACAGGTACCTAGCAATACTTCAAATACATATAACAACTATTCTTCCACTCCTAATGTTTCTATAACAATTGTTCAAAGAGAGGGAGAAGATTCTGATGCATTAGCAAGAAGAGTAGCCCAGTTGATAGATAGTGATGCATCAAGAAGGAGCAAAGCATGGCAATAAGAAAAAAATTTATATTTAACGGAGAAAGTTCTTTGTCATATGGGCTATTTATAACTGGTTCTCAAACATATGGTTCTTCCGGAAAAGATATTTCAAATTATTCAGTACCTGGAAGAAACGGAGATCTGATTTTAAGCAATGACAGGTACACAAATCAGTCTTATATCATTAAAGCAGGATTTTATGATGCAACTGGAAAGTTTGCAGAAAAAGCCAGGGATATTCGTTCTTGGCTTTTATCTTCTAATGGATACTGTCGCCTAGAAGATGACTACCATCCAGATGAGTATCGTTTGGCTATTTATTCAGGTTCTTTTGATATGGATGTAACTGACTTGGCTGTAGGCGAATTTGATCTTATTTTTGAATGCAAACCACAACATTTTTTGAAAATTGGAGAAACTGTCAAAACATTTACGACATCTGGAGATCTATTAAATCCTACAAAATTTAACAGTAAACCAGTTGTAAGAATTTATGGCACTGGTTCTGTTGATATAGGAAGCGGACGTATTGAAGTGAAGAAACAAGGGACAGCCTACATTGAAGTTGACTGTGAAACATTTGATGTTTATGAAGGTGCTGAAAATAGGAATGATAATGTTGTTGTGTACAACAATGGCATTGAGCACCTTTTCCCTGAACTAGTTGCAAAAAAGCAAAATAGCATAGTTTTAGGTGAAGGGATTTCTAAAGTTGAAATCACTCCTAGATTTTTTACGTTATAAGGAGAATTTATGATTCCAGTACTATATAACGAAGAGGAAACGGAGTTTATTACACAAGGCATTGGTGCTTTGTCAGATGCTATATCATGTAAAGTTGTGGAAGAACTTAACGGATCATACGAATTGACTATGCAGTATCCTGTAACTGGGTTGCATTTTTCTGATATTATTTTGAATCGTTTGATCCTTGCAGATCATGCGCCAAACAGACAGTCCGAACCTTTTCAAATCTATAAAATTTCAAAACCAATAAATGGAGTTGTAACAATCTATGCTGAACATATAAGTTATAGACTTTCTTACATTCCTGTATCACCGTTTACGGCTAATACTTGTGTAGAAGCATTGAATGGGTTAAAAGAACATGCTGATGAACCATGTCAGTTTACTCTTTACACAGATAAAAGCACAATAGCTGAGTATAAACAAATTATTCCACATTCATTTCGTGAATTACTTGGTGGAGTAGATGGATCTATTCTTGATACATATAGAGGTGAGTACGAATTTAATCGTTTCAATATACGTTTTACTCAGCATAGAGGTGTTTACAAGAAAAGCGCATCTATTAGATATGGTAAAAATCTGACTGATCTTAAACAGGAAGAATCCATTGAAAATACTGTTACAGGAATTTATCCATACTGGCAAGGTACAAAAACAATAACAAGTACATCTTCTGATGGAGAAACTGTTTCAAAAACTGAAGATGTGGTTGTGACACTTCCTGAAAAGATTATTTATTCTGAAAATAAAGATAAATACTCATATCACAGAACAATTCCAAAAGATTTTGCTTACAGATTCCAAGATAAACCAACAGAAGCGCAATTGCGCGTGGCTGCACAATCATATGTAAAAGAAATAGGGGTACCGGAAGTCAATTTAACGGTATCTTTTCTTTCGCTTGCATCTATGGAAGAAAATAAACATTTCTCAGATGAGACAGTGTACTTAGGTGATACGGTTCCGATTGAATTTATAAAGCTAGGAATTATGACTGATGCTGAAATCATAAAGGCAACATATGACACATTAATGGATAGGTACGACACTTTGGAACTAGGAACAACAAGTTCATCTCTTTCGAAGACTATCGTTGCTATGCAAAAAAAATATGAATCAGCTGTGCAGAAGTCACAATTAGATCAAATCATCAATGAGCAGCAATTAAAGATTTCTGGCGGATTGGGTGGAAACGTAGTGACAACATATTCAAACAACGAACCGTCAGAAACTGTTTATGGTGATACCAATGATGTAAAAACAATGCTTAATTGTATGAGGGTAAATAAAAGCGGAATTGCATTTTCAAACAATGGCTATTCCGGTCCTTATAACTCAGCATGGACTATTGATGGTAAGTTTAATGCCGATTTTATCCAGGCTGGACACATAAATGGAAATCTCATTACAGGAAATACAATCAAAGCCGGTGCATTAGATAAATCAATAACAGATGATATTGCAAATAGCAAAGAGAAACTGATTAATTTACAAGATCAGGTCGATGGATTGATTGAAACATGGAGCGGTGCAGATAAACCAACGTTGCTAAATTATCCAGCCGTTGACTGGAATGAAAAAGAGAAAAAAAACCACATAGGAGATCTGTATTATGATGCCAACAATAAATGTTATCGTTTCATGCAAAATGACGACGGAACTTTTACGTGGAAATTATTAGCGGATACAGATGTCACTAAGGCAATAGCGGATGCTACAAAGGCACTTGACGCAACTAATAACAGTATTGCAGGAGTGACTACAGAATGGTACGCGTCGGAATCGCCAACAGAGTTATATGGTGGTACATGGAGTGAGGAAAAGCCTGAATGGAATGAAAACAACTATATTTGGAGTAGATCAAAAGCAGTAACACAGGCAGGGGTCATCTCTTACAGCCAACCATCTTGTGTACAGGGAAACACCGGTGCAAAGGGAGATAGAGGCGCAACAGGTCCCACAGGAGCTCCAGGTTCTCCGGGTAAAGACGGTACATCCGTCACTATCACTAGCCAAGCTATTACTTATCAAGCTAGTTCGAGTGGTACAACCGTTCCAACTGGCACTTGGGTAGCTAATCCACCATCAGTTGCTAAAGGCCAGTACCTTTGGACTAGAACTGTGGTGAATTACTCAGATGGCAAGAAGACAACTGCTTACTCTGTAGGCTATCAAGGCACTAATGGTCAGAATGGTCAAAATGGAAGTCCCGGACGTGGTTTGAAGTCTACTGAGATTACTTATCAAATCTGGGCTAACGGCACTTCAACTCCTAATGGTACCTGGACTACAACCGTTCCAGACACAACCGCCGACAAGCCTTATTTATGGACTAGAACTGTAATTACGTATACCGACAATACGAGGAGCACGTCATATTCTGTAGGCAGCACGCTAAAGGGCGTGAATGTTGGTGGAAGAAATTTAATTCTTAAAAGTAAAGATTTATCTTCATTTCTGAACGAATCGTCAGCAAATGTTCAATTTTCGTCAGGTGTTTTTAAAAGATTAAACACAAATGATGGCTCCGCATATGGCATTTACTATATTTATACTCCGGTGATACAAAATACAGTTTATACAGCATCCATAAACATTAAAAATATAAATGGAACAATAGGATTTGGTATTGGTGGAAACAATGGTTGGCGAGATATCGTTCAAGCATCTTTTACAACTAATGGTGTTCATACGTTAACTTTTAAAACAACAAGCAGTCATTCTAAAATTAGATTTTATGTGTTTAGTACACATGTAAACACAACTTGTACACTCTCTGAAGCTAAACTCGAACTCGGCAACATTGCTACAGACTGGACACCAGCTCCTGAGGATGTGGATGCTGATATAAATTCTGTAAATAACGCTGCATCTGTTGCGCAAGACACAGCTAACAAAGCCATGAACAATGCTATACAGGCACAAGGCACATCCACAGATGCTTTCAATAAAGCTAACCAAGCTCAGTCAAGTGCTAACGCTGCATCTGATAAAGCCGAAATAGCTATCACGTCAAGTAAAGAAGCTCAGTCTTTAGCTACGCAAGCTCAATCTTTAGCAAATAAAGCTAACAGTGATGCCTACAATGCGATGGAGGCTATTAAGGCTCAAAATCAAGTTTTCTACGCTGATAGTACCGGTGCTCATATTCGAAAAGCCGGAACAAACAACGAAACACGAGTAGTTGCTGATGGTGTAGAAATCATTGCAGATAATACAAAGGTCGCTGAATTTACGAAAACTCAGGGAAGAGTGTCAAACTTAGTGGCCGATAAATTCTTATACGTTGGATCCCACCGACTGGAGAAATTTACTCAAGACGGTGAGGTTGGAACAGGGTTCTTCTGGACAGGAGGAGCCCTTTAATATTTAAAGGAGAACTAAATGGCAAATTTTAGTGTATCTAGTGGCATTAACGAGCCTTATTCATCGAACGGTCTGGGAGCTTCGGCTTCCGGTTCCGTTTGGCAGGGTGCACAGTCAATACAGGGTAACTACACGGACGTTGGTTGGTCAATTTCTGCATGGCTGAACGAAAAGGATGGCTATACCTGGGGCGGTGCCACACGTGGTGACATCGGTACCTGTCGAATGGTTATCAATGGATCTGTCGTTGGCTCGTTTGGAATGGCACTTAATAATGGGGCAGGACCAGGAACAGGTTTAGGATCCAGCAGTGGAAGTACCAGAATCTACCATAACTCAGATGGCACAAAATCAATCAGTGCATATATCGACTTTGTTCAGGGTGGGAGTGACATGCACGTCAGCTCCACGGCAAGTGGATCTCAGACAATCACACTTAGTACTATTCCTAGAGCAAGTGTGCCAACTGTATCAAAATCAACAGCAGATGCCGGTAGTCAGATAACAGTTTATACAAATAAAAAGGCAAGCTTTACGCATACAATCACATATTCTATTGGCAGTGCTAGTGGGACTATCGGGACTGGCGTTGTTGACAGTGTTAACTGGACTATTCCAAAAGAATTACTTAAACAATTCACAACAACAGCTACTGGTAGTTGCACTATTTCCTGTACAACCTATAACGGCAGCACGAAAATCGGTGACACAAAGACTTGCACGTTGAATATTTCGGTTCCTACCGATGCATATCCATCGGCTAGTATTTCCTCAATTGTCGAGAATAACACTTACGTAAAAAATAAGAATGCATCAATCACAGTGCAGACTATTTCCGACAAAACGGTGAACGTTACAGCAAGTGGTCAGTATGGAGCTACTATCAAATCCATAACAGTAGCAAATGGTGTTTCGACAGGTAAGTTAACAGCCAGTGGTTCTGTGAGAATGACTGGATTAAGCAGTGGCACGTATACGATGTCTGTTACTGACTCACGTGGAATTACCAAAACAGTCACATCTACTCAGACATATTATTCTTATCGAGCTCCTCAGATTACTGAGGCAACGTGTGCCAGAACGTCTCAGACAAGTTCTAATGGTACATTGACTGTAGCTGGTGCATATTCTAATATTCTGAGTAATGTAGTATCTATTAAAATTAAGCGAGCTGATCAATCCGCTGTAAATCTCACTCCGACATACAGTGGTACAAACTGGAGTTCATCAAAAGCTTATACTGATTTAGCATATACAAATGCATATAGTTGGACTATTACAGTCGGTGATAGTTTCGGTCAGTCTGCTGTTACGACATTCACATTATCAGTATCCAAACCAATCTTATTCTTAGGAAAAACATTAGCAAGATTAGCAGGGAAGCTGTTTTGTCAAAATGTTACAACAGATTCATTAACAGTTGATAGCAAGAGTCTATTAGATAGAACATATCCGGTAGGATCTATTTATATGTCAACTGTATCCACCAATCCTAAGGATTTATTTGGAGGGACTTGGGAAGCCTTAGGTGGAAGATTTCTTATTGGTGCTGATGGCACGTACAAAGCTGGAGCAACAGGCGGTGAGGCAACTCATACGTTATCCATCGCTGAGATGCCGAGTCATGAACATAAAATCGTACGCCGAGATGGCGTTAAGCTGTCTTCTTGGGCAACAAATGCAAGTGGAGGTACAGCATGGGATATGCCTGCCGACGGAGACCCTGCCGGTCATAACGAGTACTATACAACTTGGGTCGGAGGAACTAATGCACATAATAATATGCCACCATACCTAGCAGTGTATATGTGGAAAAGAACCGGTTAATGTAACCAATTGAGTTGGATACAAGACAATTAAAGGAGATAATCAAAATGAAAATTGTTTTAAAAGACAATTCAGAATTTGAGCTAGAGTCCTTCAACACTGAAGACTCTATGCTTAATCTGGAAATAAAAAACTCAACTATTGATGAAGTTGAGGAAAGAATGTCAGATGAGAATCTGGCAAAAGTAGATGTTTACACTGATGAATGTGAAATTACGCATACAGTAACTGACGGAACATTGGGAAAGAACATCTCAAAAGATAGAAAAACAAAAATTATTAAAGTTTCAATTGTGGCTAAAGAGGTCAATGAAGCTGTGAAAGATCATAAAAAGAACATTGACGCATTGACTGCTGAATTCAGTGACATGAAAGGTGTAGTTGATCTGCAAAATGGAACTATATCTGATTTAGAAGATATTCTTGCAGACTTAATCGGAGGATCAGAAGAATGACAAAATTAGAAATGAAACTATTAAAGAAAGTAGCCAAGCGCAGAGTAGCTCAGGGTGAAAACATTGATGATATTCTGAACGATTGGACGAAACTTACTGATGAAGAAAGGGACGAAATTCGAAAGGTAGTATGATGTATGGTTTATTGCTAGAGCCAAAAGATCTGCAAAATATTATCAACGAATATCATCTAAACAAACATCCGGAAGAATACGGTGATGACACAATGCAACGAATCATTGCTAAGTATTTTTCCACAAATCAACGTTCCGTGGTTGAAACAGATCACGGTTTTATTGTCCTCATGACAGAGGAAGAAGGAGATTAGAATGTCAAAAATTGAATCGGCAGCAACTTGGATTATCGGAATCGCACACGACGATTCCCACGGATACGATCAGATAGACAGATGGAACGAATACGGAGATTATGACTGTTCCAGTTTAGTTATTTCCGCATACGAACAGGCAGGTGTACCAGTCAAAACAAACGGTGCAACCTATACAGGCAATATGTATCAGGTATTTCTGAAATGTGGATTTAAAGACGTATCCACATCTGTTAACACAAGCACAGGAGAAGGCTTGGGAAGAGGCGACATCCTTTTAAATCACGTACACCATACTGCTATGTATATCGGAAATGGAAGGCTTGTAGAAGCACAATGGAGCGAAAATCAATCCGCTTATGGCTATGCAGGAGACCAGACTGGCGAAGAAATCTGGGAAAGAAGCTACTATAACTATCCTTGGGATTGTGTATTGAGATATTGCGGTGATAACACAGTGCCATCTCAGGTGAACGGAAAAATCAATGTTGCACACCAAGTTTGTTCACAAGGAATCGGATGGAACTCAGAAGTGGTTAACTGGAATAGCCATGATGAAAACGGGTATAGCGGATATATTGGAAAACCAATGGTTGCATTTCGTGCTTGTACAATCGGAGATGATGACAGCATTTGCGGTAGATTAACTTACCGTGCACACGTATTAGGCGGTGACTGGTTCCCTTGGAGAACAGACTATGGAAAAGACAACGCAGGAGATACATTTGCAGGTGATGGATACAGTCAGCTTGACGGACTGCAAATGACTATTGAAGGTGTATCTGGAAAGAAAGCAAAGTACAGAGTGCATACTATCAACCACGGATGGCTTCCATGGGTCACAGAATATGGCAACGGTAATGAAGGCTATGCTGGGTGGTACGGAGATGCAATTGATGCCGTACAGGTGGAGATTATTTAATCGTGCAGACAATTTTATTAGCATTATTTAGTGCGTTTCTTGGTTCTGGGTTCATGGGATTCATTCAATTTCTTATCACAAGACACGACAACAAGAACAACAAGGAAGATGCGCGCATCGAAGCAATCGCAAGTGCTGTCAGAGGATTAGACCATGACAGACTTTACTATTTGGCCGAAAAGTATATCGAAAAAGGCGAAATAACAACAGACGAATACAATAACTTGTCAGAGTACATTTACAAGCCTTACAAGCAGCTTGGTGGAAATGGCACAGGTGACAGACTTATGGGACAGATTGAGAAATTGCCTTTTAAAGGCTAAAGGAGAAAAAAATGATATTATCAGATAAAATTTATAAAGCATTAAAATGGGTATTAGGTGTTTGTGTTGCACCTACAATTGCACTTATCACTGGACTCGGTAAACTATACAATTTTGATGTAACTTACATCGTAGGTACTATTTCTTTAATTGCAACATTTTTATCTGCAATTTTCGGTGTATCTATGGCAACCTATAAGCCTGGTACTAAATCTGATGAGTAAGCAAATTCTTTGGAATAAGCTTATTCTGGAAGAATTTATTGATCTTGCATCTTTAACAGAAGATGAAGAGCACATTATCAGATTAAGAGTGGCAGGTTATACTAATGAACAGATAGCTTTGAAACTTGGGCTAAGCAGGAGTACAGTAAACAGATATACGAAACGATTAAAGATAAAGTACGATAACGTTGAAAGATATTCCGCTTTACTTCCACCAAGAAAGAAAAACGCAAAAGAATTATTTGCAGTTGAGCAGTAGTTTCTCTTTTGAGAAGCTACTCTCTTTTTTTATGTGTTATTCTCCTAGACGAGACTATTCTAAACCTTTTTTAAGACTTTATTTGCACTTAGATGTTAAAGAAACAAAGATTTTTACTGGATGTGCAACGGTAAAAGAAACTGTTTCTTGACATAGAAATTGGGAGAAAAATAACATGACAGATTATTCATTATCTGACGTTGCTTCTGTAGTTAGAGGCAATGACGGCTACGGTGATTTCGGAAACGGTAGCTGGTGGATTATCGTGTTATTCCTATTCGCCTTTATGGGTGGAGGCTTAGGAATGCGCGGTAATGTTCCGAACGGTGAGCCAGTCACAGAGGCTGGATTGTGTAATGCAATGAATTTCAATGGTTTGCAGAACGATGTAGGAAGACTATCCGATAAGGAAGATCTGCATATGATGCAGATTTCACAGGGGATGTCTAGCCTTGGCTATGAAAATCTTAGAAACTTTGCAGATACACAGGCAGCTGTCAAAGATGGTAACTATGCAATGTCAGCGCAATTAGCTGATTGTTGCTGCAAGACTCAGAGAGCTATTGATGGAGTAAATTATAATGCTGCTATCAATACTGCTGCTATTAACAAAAATATTGACGATAAGTTTGCGGCACTTGAAAAAGCAGGCTTACAGCAGACTATCAATGCACAGGCGGCACGTATTCAACAGCTAGAATTAGCTCAGCAGATGGCAACTGTAGTTCGTTATCCTACCGGCTACACATACTCTGCAGGCCAGTCTCCTTTCTGTGGAAACTGCGGAAACATTTAAATAGAACGTATCTAGTACGTCAGGACAGGGTGGCATACTAGCCACCCTTTATATAATAAGGAGAAGAATAAATATGATTGAAGGATATTCAAATAACATTACAGTGGGTTCAAATGCATTAGTACCTCTTAATACAGTTTTTCGTAAAGGCACAACTGTTACAAAAAGTGGAGATGCGACACTAGCGTTGAATAAGTGTGGTATCTATGATGTGGCAGTAAATGCAACAGGTGTGGCAAATACAGGTGGAATCATGACATTACAGTTGATGGTTAACGGGACAGTTGTTCCTAACGCATTTGCTTCTGTTACTGCAGCCGATACAACATCTACGCATCCTCTGGCTTTTACTACAAAGGTTCAGGTTCCAACAACTTATAGAGAATGCTGTCCATGTTCTCCGGCGTTCGATATTAAAGTCTTGAACGCAGGAGTAGATGCTACGTACTCTCTTGTTAACGTGTTAGTGACAAAGTTGGTATAAGCTATGATGGAATTATTAGAACAGCTATCTGATTGGGCAGAAGATGAATTGTCGGATGTTACAAAATATACCGAAGAGTCAATGGAAGTAAAAGAAAAGCATCCAGAACTTTCAGATACATTGCAACAGATTGCGTCTCAAGAAGAAAAACATTATGAGATGTTAATGAATGCACTTGAAAATATAGCTGAGAAGAAAGAACTTTCTTCTGATGAGAAAGCTGTATATTGCTTTATTAAAAAACGTCTTAAAAAGATGCATGAACGTGTAAAAAAGATGGCTTAAAAACAAGAAAGAACAAAATTTAGTTCCAATTTAGTGCCACGATACAAAAAAAGCCTTTATTTAAAGGCTTTTTCAATGCTTAGGGCGACTAGTGGGAAATGATTTTAGATGTTTTTGCTATATTTTAGATGTGATATTTCCTTTATTTATCGTGTTTTTTGCATATAGCTTTTTATAGTTTTTTAGGATTTTAGTTCCAATTTAGTGCCACGGATTTTCAATTAATCGATGCCAATTTATTTATCTTATTCATCATTTCTTTGTCAGTATCTTTCAATAAATGAGTATATGTTTTTAATGTTTGCTCAACTGAAGCGTGACCAAGTCTTTTTGAAACAGCAACAATATTCACGCCATTGTTAATAAGTATCGTTGCATGGCTGTGGCGAAGATCATGCAGCCTTATCGGTTTGACTCCACTTTTCTTGATAGCGTCTTTAAAATATCTGTCAATTGTGGTGACACTGAGTCCTGTTTTTCCTCCAAACAAATATCCATGCTTGTATTCTTTTTTTAACTTAAGTAATTCCCGGTACAGGTTTTCATCAAGAGATACCATTCGTTTTTCTTTTGTCTTTGTAGGTGTTATTCCTTTGCTCTGGTTTCTTTGTGAACCATGAATGTAAATCTGACAGTCAGTTAAATCAGAGCATTGCAAGGCAATAATTTCACCACGACGTGCTCCGGTCCAGAACAACGTTTTAAAATAGATTTTGTACAGTTCGTTGTCAACTGCTTCTATGAATGTATTAAATTCCTGGATTGTCCATACTTGCATTTCATGCATTGCTTCCTGGTCTGTCTTCTTAAAGTTCTTCAGACATATAGCAACATTAGGCAGACTGTATACTTCATTGGCAAATTTGAATACAGAACGTACATATGACATTGTTGTGTTCTTTGTCTTTGTGCCATAGTCTTTTTTGCTCAATTCAGAGCGCCACGCAATCAATTGTGGTTTGGTGATACTTTTTATTGGTTTATCTAAGAAGTCACTAAAACGTATGTCAAATGCTTCTCTGTGATGTCTTCTGGATGTTTCTGAAGATTCAAGGTTATCTTCCCATTGTGTAGCAACTTCCTGAAATGTCAGACTTCCAGTGATTCCAGAATCCTTAGAATTATTTGCTTTTATTTTTGCTTCATACTCTGCTGCTTCTCTTTTATATTTAAATCCACGCTTTTTCGTGGTTCTCCATTTTCCAGTTAATGGATCTTTGATATTAAATTGTACAAAGTATGTTTTTCTCTGTTTATCGTAGCCAATCATATGATGTCCTTTCTGTTTTTGTCAAAATAGAACTTTATCTTGAAAAACGATTTAAGTAGTGGTAAAAATTTTATGACTTCGGTAATCCACTTTAGGTGGTAATGATGGAGGACTTCAAGAAGGCACCGTATTTGCGGTGCTTTCTTGCTTTAAAAAATAAAGGTGACGTTAACATAGTTAACATCACCTTCAATGGCGCAAGGCCAGTGTAAATTTCAATGGCGTAAAGCCAGTGTTATAAAGTGAATCAATCACTTTGTATAGTAATGTTAACATTTTATTTCGTGTGTTGCATGCATTTATGTTAAATTCTCAGGCTTAAATGCTTGTAAAGTCTTTTTTTTATGATATAAAATATATCGTAAATTGACCGGTTGGTCGGAAGAAAGGTTACATCAATTTGGTGTAATCTTTTTCTTTACTTAAATACTTAATCATTTATATAATATATACGCAGATAGCCCTTAAGGGTAGGGTAGAGCCACTGACTTGTTCAGTGGCTTTATTCGTTCTTTAAATGATTATGATTCACACGTATACAAAAAATAGGGGTTCGTGCCGAAGCCGAACCCCTCAAAAAATCTTACGATTTTTTTCAATGTGCCATTATACTATTATAATTCTTCAAAATTGTCAAATATTTTTTGAAGAAAAGTAAAAGTATTTACAATGAGTTCATTAGCACTATAATAGTCTAAATTTTCTAACATTCTAATTTCTAATTTAAATAATTCTAGTTTTGTGGATGCTCTTAAATCTTTACTTGTCACTATCCTGTTATATGTAAATAATACTGTAGTAATTTGCAAGATTCTTTGATTGTTCAATCGTCTTAATTTTCTGTCATTCGAGATTTCTAATCTCGATAGTGCTTTTAAAAGCGATCTGTTCGGATTTAATTTGTTTCTACTTGGTCTTAAATCGTTCAACATGCAATTGTTGTGCGCTACTGCATTTCTAACGGATTTACAGGTTTTTAAAAGATAATGAGTATCTTTCATTGTTTTGTCATTATATCGTTCGCTGCAAAACTTATAAAAGTCAATCAGAGAACCAAATGGAACAAGTTCCATAAATACCCAAACAGGTATTATTGCATCTTTTGAATCAGACAAATATTTTTCATATAGATCATGGCAATATACGGAAGATTGAGATCTTTTTAATTCCAACAAAAGTACTTTTCTTCTTTCTTCTGATAATATATTAAAATAATCAGATACAATAGAATAACCATTTTCATTATGTGATTCAAAAAGGGATAATAATTGCATCTTTGTGTAATGCTCAATATCCATTACCATTTTAGACAAAACATTTCTCAATTTCATATCTATGATTGCTAAATCTTTTAAATAAGCAAAATCTAATGAAACATAAAGCAACGAGTTATCAACTTTTCTTTTACGATAATTTTTTCTATAAGAAGATATTCGAAACAAGTTATTGTTAAAGCGTAAATAATCTTTTGCTTCTTCTTCACTAATGTAATTGAAAGCTATTCCTTTATCTTTTAGATGTTGTATTTGTTCATCTGCTTGAAGTAGTGGCTTTTTTATTTTTTCTTCCATCTTCATTTCTCCTCGCTTTCTCTTACACGTTTCTTTTTGATTGCCATATACTCAATATAATTTATTAATTCTTCCATATCCTGCTTATTAAACTCTTCACCGTGTAAAGCGTTGCTGATTTGATTTATATATACCTGGAATTTTACGGAAAGCTTCTTTTTAGGTTCATCCGCGTGCTGCATCAGGTTTGGCCCTAAAATCATTGAAAAAGGTATGTTGTACAAATTACAGAATTTTTCAAGAGTAGAGTAGTCAGCCGGTTTTTCACCCATTCGGATCTGATTGTAATCTTCTAAGCTAAGTCCAACTGCTTTACATACTTCATCATCCTCAAGACCAGCCATTTGTTGCAAAGCTACAATGTTGTCATTTACAGGTACAGGAATGCAATCATAAGAAAAAAGTTCTGTCCATTTTTTGTCATAAAAAGCGGCAAACCTACACATCAGATTTGTATCCAAAATGTGATTGACACCGTTTTTTACATCATGATAATGATCTATTGATATTTTCATTGCATCAGCTACCTGTTGCTCTGTATATCCGAATTTCTTTTCGAGATCTGATAGCTGCTTTCCTACTTTTACAGC